>Ga0194132_10000182_pt1 | contig 124459 bp, 109 predicted proteins | sample TA2KigOf80mmetaG_FD_148612 | JGI IMG/M metagenome (GOLD analysis project Ga0194132, IMG submission 148612) | Freshwater microbial communities from Lake Tanganyika, Tanzania - TA2015054 Kigoma Offshore 80m | ecosystem: Environmental > Aquatic > Freshwater > Lake | place: Tanzania: Lake... | reverse complement strand
AAGTGTCGAGGCGCCGACCGCTCCTGCTCGTCGCGGGAGAGGCGCGGCGCGTTCGCCACTCTCCCACTCGTCGCGTAGCTCCTCGCGGGAGAGGCGCGGCGCGTTCGACACTCTCCCAATCGTCGCGTGGCTCGTCGCGGCGCTCCTCGCGGGAGAGGCGAGTCAATGTCGAAACTCTCCCGCGAGCGGAGCTCGCGGGGGAGTCGGACTTGTCGCGTCGCGACAAGTCCGGTGGGGGTGGTGCGAAGCACGACGGCGCGGCAGGGGCGCTGCATCGATGAGCGATGTTCCGATCTGGGAGTCCTGCGACGATCGTCTCGGGTCGAGCCACCCTCACCCGCCTCGCGGACTGCGTCCGCGAGGCGGCCTCTCCCACTCGTCGCGGCGCTCCTCGCGGGAGAGGCGCGGCGCGTTCGGAACTCTCCTGCTCGTCGCATGGCTCGTCGCGTGGCTCCTCGCGGGAGAGGCGCGGCGCGTTCGACACTCTCCCACTTGTCGCATGACTCCTCGCGGGAGAGGCGCGGTGCTTTCGCCACTCTCCCACTCGTCGCTGCGCTCCTCGCGGGAGAGGCGCGGCGCGTTCGACACTCTCCCAATCGTCGCGTTGCTCCTCGCGGGAGAGGCGCGGCGCGTTCGGAACTCTCCCACTCGTCGCGTTGCTCCTCGCGGGAGAGGCGCGGTGCGTTCGCCACTCTCCTGCTCGTCGCGGCGCTCCTCGGGGGAGAGGCGCGGTGCGTTCGGAACTCTCCCACTCGTCGCATGACTCGTCGCTGCGCTCCTCGCGGGAGGGGCGCGGCGAGTTCGCCACTCTCCCGCTCGTCGCGGCGCTCCTCGCGGGAGGGGCGCGGCACCACTCGACCCACCACCGCTCGATCGCGCTCAGATCACCACTTCGGAGCCCGGATCGATCCGGTCGGGGAGCGCCTTGCCGGCGAGCTCGCCGGCGGACATCGCGGTCCGCGGCTGGATCTCGATCCGCGCCGCGGCGTGCCCGTCGGCGTCGCGGGCGACCCGCACGCCGCGCGCCTCGAGCCACGACGCGTGACGATCGGACTGCGCCTGGCGGCTCGACGCCGGCGAGTCCTCGCCGCTCGCGTTCTTGATCGGCGCGAACTCCTCGAGGCGCGAGGTCTCCATCACGAGCGCCTTCCGCGCGATCGGCATGGCGTCGAAGACGAAGGTCTCGAACTTCACGCCGTTCGGCTCGCTCGGCTCGATCCGCTGCCCGGTGGCGAGGTCGAGGCAGGGGACCTTCTTGACCGCACGGTGGTAGGGAAGTCCCGAGGTCAGCGGGTCGGCGGTGAGGCGGTCGACGAACTCGACCGAGAGGAGGTGGACCGCGATGTTCCCGGCGCGGAAGCGCAGGCGACCATCGGCGTCCCGCGCCTCGGCGAGCGACTTCGGCAGGTCGGAGTACTCGACGACCCCGGTGCGACCGCCGCGGCGGCAGAAGACCCCGACCTTCTCGGCGGCGTTGCGCTTGGGGACCATCTTGCCGGACATCTCGCCGCTGCTCCGCTCGTCCGCGGCGTGGAACCCCAGGAAGAGCGGATCGAGGATCCGGACCAGCGGGTTGTCCACCTGGAAGTAGCTGATCTGCTCGATGCCGCGGGCCTTCATCTCCTCGATCGCGCCGCTCTCGCGGAGCGCCCGCAGCGAGCCGCCGTGCCCGTCGGGATTGAGCGCCACGCGGTCCGGCGCCTCGAGCAGGATGCGCCCCTCGAGGTCGACCGAGGGCATCGTGCCCTGCACGAGGAAGCAGACTTGCCCGGGCGCGAGCCCGAAGCGGTTGTTGTCTCGGAAGAACGCCTGCGTCTCCGCGTCGTTCGCGGGGCTCGTCATGACGTACCACGGGACCTCGGCGCCGAAGCGGTCCTGCGTGGCGAGGATCTGCTCGGCGAAGACGCGGAAGAGCGGGCGTCCGGTGACGACGGTCGCCGGGAAGGTCCCCTTCGGTCCGTTCCACCCAAGCCGCGTGCCCTGACCGCCCGCCACGGTGAACGCCGCGACCTTGCCGTGCCGCAGCAGCCGCTCGCCCTCGCGGCGGCGATCGAGCGCCGCGGGATCGGCGGCGTCCACCGTCTCCGGAGGCGAGGGCTCGCCCGCGTCGGCGTGGGCGAGACCGCGACCGGAGGTCAGTCGGAGGAGGAGCTCGAGGTCGATCGACTCGACCTGCTCCGCGAGCCGCGCGCGGGCGGCGGGGTCGAGCCGCTCGGCGAAGCGGATCAGGTGCTCCTGACCGGCGGCCTCGAGTCGGGGCGAGAGGGACGCGAGGCGGTCGGCGGCGTGCAGCTGGCTCATGGGATGCGGATGGTTCCGGCGGGGGAGGGGAAGGGCGCCGTCGGTCGTCAGGCCTGCGGCGCCTCCGGCTCGCTCCAGCCCTCGGGGCGATGCCGGACGATCTTCCCGCTCTGGAGATAGATGACCTGCTCGCAGATGTTGGTGCAGTGGTCGGCGATCCGCTCGAGCGCCTTGGTCACCGCGAGGAGCCGGAAGGCGATGCCGACGGCGAGCTCCCGACGGTCCACCCGCTCGCGGGTATCGCGGAGGATCTCCACCTTGAAGCGGTCCACGGTGTCGTCGAAGCGGAGGACCTGCGTGGCGAGGTCGAGGTTCCCGTCGGCGAGCGCCCGGTTGGCGTCGCGGAGCATCCCGATCACGCTGTTCGCCATCACCCGGAAGGTCGAGGCGGTGGTCCGCCCGTCGCCCTGACCGGCGATCACCGCCTCGGCGATGTTCACCGCCAGGTCGGCGACCCGCTCGAGCTCGTTGTTGACCTTGACGATCGTGACGACGAGGCGGATCTCGTGCTCGCCGCCGAGCCGGTCGCCGAGGAGCCCGATGCTCGCCCGCTCGATCTCGACGTCGACGCGGTCCACGAGGTCGTCCCCCGCGACCACCGCCTGCGCCTTCTCCCGGTCGTCGTCGAAGTAGGAGTCGACCGCCCGCAGCAGCAGCTCGAGGACCCGGCGACCCTGCGCCTCGATGTCCCGACGGAGCTTCGAGAGGCGCTCCGGCACGCTGATCGTCTGGGAGGTCTCCGGCATGTCGGATCGGTCTCCGGTGGAGGCGCCGCCGCGGTCCAGCGGCGGTCCACGACTGCGGCGGGGCGAGTATAACCCTCGGCGTCGGCGGACCTCCGCCGACGAGGGTCGTCACGGAGGACGGACCGCGGGCCTCGCGAGGGACCGATGATCGAGCTCGGCGTCAACATCGACCACGTCGCCACGATCCGCCAGGCTCGGCGGACCTGGGAACCCGACCCGGTCTGGGCGGCGGTGGAGGCGCACCTCGGGGGCGCCGACGGGATCACCGTGCACCTCCGGGAGGATCGCCGCCACGTCCAGGACGACGACGTCCGGCGGCTCCGCGAGCTCGTCCACATCAAGCTCAACCTCGAGATGGCGGCGACCGACGCGATGGTCGCCTTCGCGGTCGAGATCCGTCCGCAGATGGCGATGCTCGTGCCGGAGGCGCGGCAGGAGGTGACCACCGAGGGCGGGCTCGACGTGGCGTCGCAGGCGCCGCGGATGCGGACGATCGTCGCTCGCCTGCGCGACGCGGGGATCCTCGCGAGCGCCTTCATCGACGCGGACCTGCGGCAGGTGGAGGCGGCGGCGAAGGCGGGCTTCTCGACCTGCGAGGTGCACACCGGTCCCTACGCGCATGCCTTCCACGCGGAGGGTCGCGACGCCGACCGACCCGCGGTGCGCCGCGAGATCGAGCGCATCGCCGAGGCGGGGCGGGCGATCCGCGCCGCGGGGATGCGCTTCAACGCGGGGCATGCCCTCAACTACTTCAACGTGCAGCCGGTCGCGGCGCTCCCGGGCGTCCGCGAGCTGCACATCGGTCACTCGATCGTGAGCCGCGCGGTCTTCTCCGGCATGCGCGGCGCGGTCGCCGAGATGAAGCGCCTGATCCGCGAGGCGGCGGCGCACGGACGCGATCCCTCCCCGGACTCCCCCCGATGATCGAGCACGACCCCGCGACCCCGCGCCTGCAGGGGCTCTTCACCGCCCTCGCCACGCCCTTCACCACGGATGGCGAGTCGCTCGACCTCGAGCGGGTCCCCTCGCTCATCCGCCGCCAGGCGGCGGGCGGCGCCGCGGGCGTCGTCCCGGCGGGCACGACCGGCGAGGCGCCGACCCTCTCCGAGCGGGAGTTCCGCGACCTCGTCGAGGCGTGCGTCGCGGCGGCGCGACCGCACGGGATCAAGGTCGTCGCGGGCGCCGGGAGCAACTCGACGGCGCATGCCGTCCACCTCCACCAGCTCGCCGCCGCGTGCGGCGCGGACGCCTCGCTGCAGGTCGTGCCCTACTACAACCGTCCCTCGCAGGAGGGCATGCGGCGCCACTTCATGGCGGTCGCGGACTCCTGCGACCTGCCGGTCGTCCTCTACAACATCCCCGGTCGATGCGGGGCGGGGCTCGATCCCGCGACGGTGGCGCGGCTCGCCGAGCATCCGAACATCGTGGCGATCAAGGAGGCGTCCGGCTCGACCGACGCGGTCACCGAGATCACCCGGCGCTGCGACCTCGCGGTCCTCGCCGGCGACGACTCGCTCACGCTTCCGATGATGGCGGTCGGCGCGGTGGGCGTGGTGAGCGTGGTCTCGAACCTCCTCCCCGACGTCGTCGCGTCGCTCGTCGCGGCGGCGGGGCGCGGCGACCTTCCCGAGGCGCGGCGGCTGCACCATCGGCTCTTCGGGCTCTCGAAGGGGCTGCTCTCGCTCGAGGTGAACCCGGTGCCGCTCAAGGCGGCGCTCGCGCGGCTCGGGCTCGACTCAGGCTCGGTGCGGAGCCCGCTCGCGGAGGCGTCGGAGGCGACGCGCCGCGCGATCGAGCCCCTGCTCCGCGAGGCGGGGCTCCTCGGCGGCGCCGCGTCGCCGCGGGTCGAGGCGGTGCCCGCGTGACCGCGAGCGCGGCGCTTCCCTACAAGGTGGCGGTCCTCTGCTACCTGCGCGATCCGCAGGGACGGCTCCTCCTTCTTCATCGCCGCAACGCGCCGAACCCCGGCATGTACTCGCCGATCGGCGGAAAGCTCGAGATGGCGACCGGCGAGGGTCCGCACGATTGCGCCCTGCGGGAGATCCGCGAGGAGGTGGAGCTCGTCCTCGAGCCGGAGGAGATCCGCCTCTGCGGGCTCGTTTCCGAGCGCGGCTACGAGGGACAGTCGCACTGGCTGATCTTCCTCTTCGAGGTCGTGCGGGTCGTGCGTCCGGAGGAGATCCCCCGCATGGAGTTCGAGGAGGGCACGCTCGAATGGGTGCCCGCGGAGAAGGTCGCGGAGCTTCCGATCCCCCGCACCGACCGCGAGATCATGTGGCCGGCGATCGAGAGCCACCGCGGCGGCTTCTTCATGGTGCACATCGACTGCCACGGCGTCGGCGAGACCGCCGAGCATCGCTGGCACCTGCACGAGTCCGTGCCCGCCGAGGGCGGCGAGGGATCCGCCGAGGCGTAGGTCGCGGTCGATCGCGCCGCTCCCGCCGCGTGCCGGCGTTTCGGCATCGACTCTCGCGGACGGAAGGGACGCCCCGATCATGCCGCGCTCGGGCGTACGCTTCGCGGCATGAGCTGGTACCACGAGGACCTGCCGATGAGCGACCCCGTCTTTCGGGCGATCGCCATGGTCAGGCAGCGGCTCATCCGCATCGTGAGGCTCCTCCAGGATGCCGGCGTGCCCTTCGCGGTCTGCGGTGGCTGGGCGGTCGCGGGCTGGGTCGCGGAGGTCGACGAGGATGCGACCCGCACGACGAAGGACGTCGACGTGCTGCTTCGCCGGAGGGACCTCGAGCGGGCGAACGCCGCCGTCGCGAAGGGGGGATTCGAGTTCGTGGAGGCTGGCGGCGTGCCGATGTGGCTCGATCCGGAGGATCCTCGACCCAAGCGGGCGGTCCGCCTCGTCTGGGCGAACGAGGTGACTCGGGCGGGCGATCCGCTGCCCGCGCCCGACATCGAACCGAACTTCACGAGCGCGTCGCATCCCTTCCCGCGGGTCGGCCTCGAGGAGATCCTGCGGATGAAGCTCCTCGCGTGGCGCACGCACGATCGGGCGCACCTGCACGACATGGCGAACATCGGCCTGCTCACGCCCGAGATGCTCGATCGCTTCGAGGGCGTGCTTCGCGAGCGGCTTCGGTCGGTCCTCGACAACCCCGAGACGAACCTCGGATAGATCGCGGGCTCCGCGCGGGGCGCCGAAGCCTCGATCGACGCGTCGCCCTCCGCAGGCGCGGCGATCCGCGCGGAGGCTCAGCCGAGCCCGGCGCCCCGGGCCGCGCGGTCGGCGAGCCGCGCCGCCGCGGCGTCGTCGGCGCCCTCGGCGATCAGCCGCACGATCGGCTCGGTGTTGCTCGAGCGGAAGTGGACCCACCCCTCGGGCAGGTCGAAGCGGATGCCGTCGGCGTCGTTGACCGTCGCGCCCGCGAACTCGCGGCGCAGGCGATCGATCATGCCGGGCACCGCCGCGAGCCCGCCGATCGAGGCGAGGTCGTGCTTCCGCTTGATCATCGAGAGCCGCGGCAGTCCCGCGACGATCTCGGAGAGCGGTCGCCGCCGCGACGCGAGCAGGTCGAGGACGAGCGCCATCCCGACGAGCGAGTCGCGCACCCAGCCGATGCGGGGCAGGATCACGCCGCCGTTGCCCTCGCCGCCCACGACGCCCTTCTGGTCGCGGAGCGCCGCCGACACGTTCGCCTCGCCGACCGCGGTGCGCACCACCCGCGAGCCCGGGAAGCCCCTCGCGACATGGTCGATGAGGCGGCTCGTCGAGAGGTTCGCCGCGAGGACGCCGGCGCCGAACCGCTCGAGCGCCCGCAGCGCCGCGAGGGCGAGGGTGTACTCCTCGCCGATGAAGCGCCCGCGCTCGTCGACGATCGCGAGCCGGTCCGCGTCGGGATCCTGGGCGAAGCCGACCGCGGCGCCCTTCGCCCGCGTCGCCTCCGCGAGCCCGCGGAGGTTCTCCTCGAGCGGCTCGGGCGCGTGGGGGAAGATGCCGGAGGGATCGCCGTGGATCTGCGTCATCGCCGTCCCGAGCGCCTCGAGCAGCATCGCCGCGCCCGCGGCGCCGGAGGCGTTGACGGAGTCGACGACCGCGGCGAGCCCCGCCGCGCGGATCGCCGTGGCGTCCACGCACTCGACGACCTTCGAGACGTGGTGCGCCGTCGCGCCGGGCTCGTGGCGGATGAGGGGGATCGCCGTCGGCGCCGCGTAGCTCGCGCGGTCCGCCTTGAAGTCGTCGATGATGCCCCGGGCGACCTCGGGCGGCGGGGCGAGTCCGTCGCCGTCGAGGCACTTGAGCCCGTTCCACTCCTGCGGGTTGTGGCTCGCGGTGACCACCATCCCGCCGAGCGCGCCGTGACGGCGGATCGCGATGCCCACGGTCGGCGTCGTCGCGACGTCAAGGGCGATCACCTCGAGCCCCGTCGCCGCGAGGACTCCGGCGACCGCCGCGGCGAGCGACTCGCCGCCCGCGCGACCATCCCGACCGATGCAGACCCGCCGGGGTCGTCCCGGCGCGGCGCCCGCCGCGAGCCGGCGGCCGTAGGCGGCGGCGAAGCGGGCCGCGACCACCGGCGTCATCGATCGACCCATGATTCCCCGGGCGCCGGAGACCGAGAGCATGAGCGGGGCGTCGTGGCTCGAAGCTGTCATGAGGACGAGTCTATCGGTGCGTCCGCGGGGATCGCGACATCTATACTCGCCGCCGATGTACCGCCTCCACGTCGACTGCGAGTTCCCGGCGGCGCACGCGATCTCGATCCGCGGCGTGATGGAGGAGATGCACGGGCATCACTTCCGGGTCCGGGCGACGATCGAGGGACCGCGTCTCGACGGCGACGAGCTCCTCTGCGACTTCCATGACCTCGAGACGCGCCTCGCGAAGGCGATCGATCCCTTCCGCAACCGGACGCTGAACGGCGTGCCGCCCTTCGACCGGACCAGCCCGACCGCCGAGGCGATCGCGCGGCACCTCTTCCAGGCGGTCGCCCCGCAGCTTCCCGCCGGGGTGCGGCTCGTCGAGGTGTCGGTGGGCGAGGCGCCCGGATGCACCGCGACCTACCTCGGGGCGACGGAGAACCCGCGATGACCATCCTTCCCGACGCCGCCAAGGGCGCCACCGGCGGCGAGGTCCCGATCCCGGAGTCGCCGACGAGCGATCCGAACCGCTTCCTGAGCCGCGACCTGCAGTGGCTCCACTTCAACCGCCGGGTGCTGCACGAGGCGGTGGATCCGCGCACGCCGCTCCTCGAGCGGGTGCGGTTCCTCGCGATCTTCTCGAGCAACCTCGACGAGTTCTTCATGAAGCGGGTCGGCGGGCTGCGCCGCCAGATCAAGGCGGGCGTCGGCGCGGTGCCGTGGGAGCCGATCGCGCCCGCCGAGGTCCTCGCGCGGATCCGCGCGATGGTCCTCGAGGACACCCAGCTCCAGGCGCGGGCGTACCGCGAGCTGATCCTGCCGGCGCTCCGCGAGGCGGGGATCGCGGTGCTCTCGTGGAACGAGCTCGACCCCGACGAGAAGACGGAGGCGGAGGCGTGGTATCGCCGGAACGTCTTCCCGATCCTCACGCCGCTCGCGGTCGATCCCGGGCACCGGTTCCCCTTCATCTCGAACCTCAGCCTCTCGCTCGGCGTGATGCTGCGCCGACCCGGCGAGAGCGAGCAGCTCTTCGCCCGCGTGAAGGTGCCCGAGGTGCCGACCCGCATGTACCAGCTGCAGGGGACGCGTCGCTTCGTGCCGATGCGGCAGCTCCTCGAGCACAACCTCGACGACCTCTTCCCGGGGATGGAGATCCTCAAGGTCATGCCCTTCCGCGTGACCCGCAACGCGGACGTCGAGCGCGACAACGAGGACGCCGAGGACCTCCTCGAGCACATCCAGCAGCAGCTCCGCGAGCGCCGCTTCGCGAGCGTGGTGCGGCTCGAGCTGACCCCGAAGCCGAATCCCCGCATCCTGCGCTTCCTGATGGAGGAGCTCGACCTCCAGGCGGACGAGATCTTCGAGAGCGAGGGGCTGCTCGACTACTCGATCCTGAACCAGGTCGCGGACCTCGACGTTCCCGAGCTCAAGTACTCCAAGTGGAAGAGCATCGTGCCGCCGGGACTCGAGGGCGAGGACGCGGACATCTTCAGCCGCATCCGCGGCGGGGACATCCTCGTCCACCATCCCTACGAGTCCTTCCACGCGAGCGTCGAGCGGTTCATCGAGCAGGCGGCGGAGGATCCGAAGGTCCTCGCGATCAAGCAGGCGCTCTACCGCACGAGCGGCGACAGCGCCTTCATCCCGAACCTGATCCGCGCCGCCGAGAGCGGCAAGCAGGTGGCGGTGCTCGTCGAGCTGCGGGCGCGGTTCGACGAGGCCCGCAACATCCTCTGGGCGAGGAAGCTCGAGGAGGCGGGCGTGCACGTCGCCTACGGCGTGGTCGGGCTCAAGACCCACACCAAGATCGCCCTCGTCGTCCGGCAGGAGGGCAACGGGATCCGCTCCTACGCCCACGTCGGCACGGGCAACTACAACTCGAAGACGGCGCGGCTCTACGAGGACCTCGGGCTCTTCACCTGCAACCCCGCGATCACCGAGGACCTCGTCGGGCTCTTCAACTACATGACCGGCCGCTCCCGGCAGCGCGACTACCAGAAGCTGCTCGTGGCGCCGGTGGCGATGAAGCGGGCGTTCCTCGACCTCATCGACCGGGAGATCCACCTGCAGACGCCGGACCGACCGGGTCGGATCATCGCCAAGATGAACCAGCTCGAGGACCGCAGCGTCACCGACGCGCTCTACCGCGCGAGCCAGGCGGGCGTGCAGGTCGACCTCATCGTGCGCGGCTTCTGCTGCCTGCGTCCGGGCGTGCCGGGGCTCAGCGAGAACATCCGCGTCTGCTCGGTCGTCGGGCGGTTCCTCGAGCACAGCCGGATCTTCTGGTTCTCCGCCGGGCGGCGAGAGCCGCTCGAGGGCGACTTCTACATCGGCAGCGCCGACTGGATGTACCGGAACCTCAACACCCGCGTGGAGGTCGCGACTCCGATCGAGGCGATGCCGCTTCGTCGGCGCCTGTGGGAGATCCTGCAGATCACCCTGCAGGACCGCCGGCAGGTCTGGGAGATGCAGCCGGACGGCTCCTATCGGCAGCGGCGACCGGATGGCCTCGACGGGTCGGATCCGCTCGCGGTCGGGACCCACCAGCGCCTGATGACCGCCACGGTCGTCCACTACGAGCAGCGGCTGCAGTCCGAGACGGAGTGATCGGCGGCGCGATCAGGGATCGATCGAGCGGGGACTCGCGCTGCCGACGAGGCGGATCGGCGTCATCGCCTCGTGGCGCACCGCGGAGGTCCGGTCGTCGTCGGGGCGGATCGCGAGGTCGACGGTCACCCGCCGGACCTTCCATCCGTCCTCGTACATGAGCCGGAAGGGCGCGATCGGCGTGCCGTCGGGCTGCGCGTGGACCTCGACGCCGCCGAGCAGGACCCGGTTCTCGCCGGCACCATCCCCGTCGTCGACCGCGAGGAGCAGACGCTCGCCCTCCGGATCCCAGCGGATGATCACCCACTGCCCCTCCGGGGTGAGCACCTCCAGCACGTCGGACTCGAGCTCCTCGTCGAGCGGACTCGCCGGCAGGGGACCGAAGTCCACGCCCGTGCGGATCAGGGCGAGCAGGCGGTGCATCGCGAGGCGGGCGACCACGTGCGTGGACGCCTCCTCGGTGGTGCGGCGATACGCGCGGAAGGACGCGTCGAGCGCGACGAGCGCCGCGGTGAGCAGCATCGCGCTGATCGCGAGCGCCACCAGCAGCTCCAGCAGGCTGAAGCCGAGGCGACGGCGCGGGGGGCGGCGGGCGGAGGTCATGGCGCCTCCTCGGCGGGCTCGACGCGGGCCTCGCGGTAGGACTCGGGAATCGGTCGGACGTGCACGGGCCAGGGGATGCCGTCGGGCAGGTCCGCGTCGGGATCCCAGCGGAGCGAGATCTCGCCGAAGCCCTCGAAGGTGTCGTCGCCCGGCACGGCGCCCTCGAAGTCGCCGTCGAGCGGACCGAAGTAGCCGATCGTGGTGTTGAAGGCGTCCGCCTGACCGCCGTAGTGAAGCGGACCGGCGCCGACCATGGGTCGGTAGGTCATCAGCAGCGTGCCGTGGACGTCGGCGGTGCCGCGGACGTCGAGGATGCCCGCGACGATCGTGCCGGTCATCCGGATGCGCGGCGTCTCGTCGGGGTCCTCCGCCTGCTCGTTCGCGAAGTTGCCGACGTCGACCGACCAGCCGGGAAGCATCATCGAGCTCTTGCGGAGCTCCCCGAGCACCTCCTCGCCGAGGGAGGCGAGCGCCGCCGCGAGCATCGGACCGTCCGGCTGCGCGAGCAGCTCCGGATCGTCGGGTCGGTTGTAGAGCCGGGTCGGCCCGGTGAACTGGATCTTGTTCCGCCAGTGGGTGTACGCGGCAGGGGTGTCGCCCGCGATCGACCCGAGGAAGGTGCAGCCGTCGAAGCGGAGGTTGTTCGAGCGGGTCTTGGTGTCGGCGATCGGCGTCGCCTCGCCGGGCACCGTGGCGACCATCGACGGATACCGAAGGGGATAGGTCACGGCCTCGCCCGCGACCACCTGCTCGACGGCGCCGGCGTAGTTCCACGAGACGTCGGCGCAGTCGGTCTCGGTCTCGATGTAGGTGACGCCCTCGAAGCGGCAGTTGCGGAAGAGCGCGTTCGTGCCCGCGGGGATCCGCACGTCGCGGAAGGTCATGTCCTCGTAGATCGGACGCCGGTACCAGTCGTAGGCGTTGGGCGAGCCGCGGGGGACCTCCTCCCACGGCGCCGCCGATGCGGGGACGTGCACGCCGCCCGCGGAGACGCCCGCCGCGACCTGCGAGGCGAAGTCGTCCTCCGCGACCTCCGCGAACCACGAGGCGCTCTCGGCGAACATGTCGGTGGTGACCGGGCGAAGCTCCTGCTCGCTCAGGCCGAACGTCGCCGGGGCATGCTCGCCGGAACGGATCGTGCCGTTGACGAGGCGCTGCCACGGAACCTCGGCGGCGTCCTCCCACGTGCCCTCGCTGATCCGCAGGCGCAGGCGACCGCGGACCTTGGCGACCCGATCGAGCCGGTCGATCACGCCGTCGCTCCAGCCGAGCCGGATGTCGTCCGAGTCGGTCTCGCCGTCCCCGTTGCGGTCGGCGTTCGCCTCGTCGAGCAGCCGCGCGAGCTGGTCGTCGATGCCCTCGAACTCCGGGGCCAGCGTGCCGAGTCCCGCGGCGGTCGAGCGCATCGAATCCCAGACGACCCGGCCGTCCTGGTCGGCGTCGAAGTGCCCGAGGAAGAGGTCGAAGTCGTCCACGTACTCGTCGCCGTCGCGGTCGACGAGCGACGGATGACCGGCGAGCCCCTGCATCTCGATCGGATGATGGACCCGGAGGCGGTTGTCCCCGTCCGCGTCGCGCGACTCGATCCCCGCCTGCAGCGCCTCGACCGCCGCGTCGAGACCGGGGTCGAGGTAGCGGAAGTCGCTCCGCATCACCAGCGGCTGACCGTGCGCGTCGTTGAGGTCTCCCTCGACGAGGCCGTAGGAGGTCCCGAGGGGACCTTCGATCAGCACGTTCTTGCCGATCATGATCCGGTTCGGCGAGAGCAGGGCGAACTCGATCTGCTTGTCGATCTCGAACTCCATCTGCAGCGTGCGGGTCACGCCGCGGTCGATGCCCTCGCTCACGATGCGGATCCGCGAGGTGTCGGGGACGGGGACGTAGCTCACGCGGAAGTGCACCTCGAGTCCGTCCATGCCGAGCCGGATCGGTCGGGCGGTGATCTGACCGGTCACCGGATCGAGGGCGGGGAGCACGGAGTCGCCTGGCGCAAGCAGCACGGTTCCCTCGTCCGCGCCGTGCGCGTCGAGGATCGCCTCGGCGATGCCCGCGGGGGGCGACGTGACCTCGTAGCCGACGGGCGGCAGCACCTCGACCTCGGCGAGCTCGCCGGTCGAGAGCGTGCCGCGCCACAACGCCTCGGCGTAGGCGGGCGAGATGACCCCCCGGCGGACCACGAAGCGCGCCGTCTCGGAGGACAGGCGCCGGCTGGCGAAGACGAGCCCGGTCTCCGCGGCGCTCATCGCGCGGGAGACCTTGATCGCCGAGTCCGCGGTGCGGAGGTTGCCCTGGGCGACCACCGCCATCGCCGCGGCGAGCGAGCCGAAGATCACGAGGAACATCATCGAGAGGACGCTGGAGACGCCTCGGCGAGCCGCGATGCGGCGACGCGGGGCGACGCGCGGGGGATTCATCGTCGTGCTCATGGGGCGAGCCACCGGAGGCGGGTGAGCTCCACGGGTTCGGCGGCGCCCTCCGGCTGGTGGAGGATCGTCACCTCCACCTGCACGAGGTCGGTCGAGAAGTAGCCCGCGGGCTGGTTGAGGTCGAACGGCTCGACGTGGAAGACCTGGACGCGCTGGATCCACTCGCCGAGTCCGGCGATCACGCGGCGGGAGGCATCCATCGGACCGGTGCCCAGCGGTCCCGAGAGGATCGCCCCGTCGAAGTCGTCGAGATCGTCCCAGTCCTGCGGGGAGAACTCGTTCTCCTCCGGTCCCCAGAGCGGCTCGCCGGTCTGCTGGTCGAGGCCCGTCTCGGGGTCCGCGCGATCCACGGCGTCGCGACCCGTCACCGGGTCGTGGCGCGGAAGCCCCATCATGCCCTCGCGGATCTCGTTCGCGAGCCACATCGCGCGGCTCGCGTGGGTGGACCAGCGATTCTGCTGATGGAACGCGACCTGCGCGGCGAGCAGCGCGAGCACCCCGACGCCGATGACGACGATCGCCAGGGCGGTCTCGATCAGGGTGAAGCCCCGCGCGGGGCGGGTGAGGGGAGCCATGCCGTTCCTCCCCGGCGCCCCTCGGGCGCCGGTCAGTTCGTGACGAGGCTGCTCATCTTGAAGATGGGCAGGATGATCGCCATCGCGATGAAGCCGACGCAGGAGCCCATGAGCACGATCATGAGCGGCTCGATCATGCCGGTGACGGTCTTGATCGCGTCGCGCAGCACGCGGTGGTAGTACGAGGAGACCTCCTGCAGCACCTCGCCGAGCTTTCCCGACTCCTCGCCCGCGGCGATCATCTGCACGACGGGCTTGGGGAGCAGCGGACTCTTGACGAGCTGGCTCTGGATCTTCCGGCCTTGCTTGACCGCGCCGTAGACCCCGCGCCACATGCGGCGGTAGAGGGTGTTGCCGGAGATGTCGCCGGTGATCGCGATGGTGTCGAGGACCGGCACGCCCGCGTTGAGGAGCTCGCCCATCGTGTGGAGGCTGCGGCTGATGTAGAGCGCCCGGAACATGCGGTTCACCAGCGGGCAGCGGAGCTTGAAGAGGTCGAAGAGTCCCCGGCCGGTCGGGGTGCGGAGCCCGACGAGCAGTCCGACGATCCCGGCGGCGGCGACCGCGAGGATCGCCCACCACCACTCGACCATGAACGAGGAGAGTCCCATCAGGAACTTCGTCGGCGCCGGCAGGGCGTCCTCGCGTCCGGCGAACACCGCGGCGAAGCGCGGCAGCACGAAGGTGAGCAGGAACACCGTCACCGACACCGCCATGGCGGCGATGAGCCCTGGATAGATGCTCGCCCCGATGACCATCCGCCGCGTCTCGACCTCCTGGGCGAGGTAGGCGGCGATGCGGTCGAGCATCTTCGCGAAGGAGCCGGACATCTCCGACGCCCGGACCATGCTCACGTAGAGCGGGCTGAAGAGCTTCGGGTACCGCGCGATCGCCTCGGAGAACTGCTTGCCCGCCTCCACGTCCATGCGGATCTCGTGGAGGATCCGCTTGAAGCGGGGGTGCTCGACCTGCTCGGCGATGCCCTCGAGCGCCTGGCGGATGCCGATCCCGGCGCGGGTCATCACCGCGAGCTGCGTGGTGAAGTCGAGGACCTCCTTGAGACCGGGTCCGGTCGAGACGTTCAGGCGCTCGACGAGCCCGCCGAGGCGCATCGCGCCGGGACCGGCGGGCGCCAGCTGGAGCACGTGCAGCCCCTGCTCGCGGAGGATCGCGGCGGCCGCGGAGGCGGTCTCCGCGGAGAGCAGCCCCGAGGAGGGAGCCCCGTTGGCGCTTCGGACCTGGTAGCGGTACTGCGGCATGGGTCGGAGGTCTCCGCGCGGACGGGATCAGGCGGCGAGCTGCCGCTGGAGCTTGTCGGGATGGGTCGCCTGCTGCAGGGCGTCCTCGCGGCTGATGAGCCCGTTGAAGTAGAGCTCGGTGATCGCCGAGTCGAGGCTGTTCATGCCGCGGGCGCGGCTCGTCTCGATGACGTTGGGGATCTCGAAGGTGCGGTTCTCGCGGATGAGGTTCCGCACCGCGGGCGTGCAGAGCAGGACCTCGACCGCCGGGACCATGCCGGGTCGGTCGATGCGGGCGAAGAGCGTCTGCGAGATCACCGCCTCGAGGGTGTTGGCGAGCATCGCCCGGATCTGCGCCTGCTGACCGGAGGGATACATGTCGATGATCCGCTCGACCGTCTGGGCGGCGCTGGAGGTGTGCAGCGTCGAGAGCACGAGGTGACCGGTCTCGGCGGCGGAGATCGCCAGCGCCGCGGTCTCGAGGTCGCGCATCTCGCCGACGAGGATCACGTCGGGGTCCTGCCGCAGCGCGTGCCGCATGCCCGAGGAGAAGGTCGGCATGTCGGCGCCGAGCTCGCGCTGCTCGATCAGGCAGAGGTCGGAGGAGAAGAGGTACTCGACGGGATCCTCGAGCGTGATGACGTGCTTCCGCTGCCGGCGGTTCATCGCGTCGATCATGGCGGCGAGCGTGGTGGACTTGCCGGAGCCGGTGTCGCCGGTGACGAGCACGAGACCGCGCGGGAGGTCCACGAGGTGATCGATCACCTCCGGTAGCCCGAGCGACTCCATCGGCGGCACCGAGGTCCGGATCGACCGCAGCGCCATCGCGAGCCCGCCGCGCTGGAGGTGGGCGTTGATGCGGTAGCGGCGCAGTCCCGGCACCGAGTGGGAGAAGTCGAGGTCGAGGTCGCGGTCGAAGGACTGCTGCTGCGAGGGACTGGTGATCTGCTCGAACGCCCGCCGGGTCGACTCGGTGGTGAGGCGAGGGAACGAGTCCATCGGGACCATCACGGTGTGCACCCGCATCATGGGCGGATGCCCGGGCACCAGATGGATGTCCGAGGCGTCGTGCTCGTGGGCGTGGCGAAGGATCTCGTGAAGCTGCATGGTCCGTCCCCGACGGTGGGCGTGCTCCCTCCACGGGCGAGATCGACCGACGAGGGCACGGCATTGACCGGACCTTGCGGTTTCCGGTCGTTCCGCCCGGGCGTCTCTGTCGCGGTCGTCGGGTCCGGTTCAGGGCGACGCGGAGGTCGCCGCGGCGGGACTCTCGGACGTCGTCGGCGCCGCGATGGTGGCGTCGATCAGCTGCTCGCCTCGACCCGCGAAGTTCGTCCTCGGATTGGGAAATCCAAGGTCGAGCAGGATCTTCGCGAGGCGGTTGGGATCCTCCCAGCCAAGCGATCCGGTGATCGACCACGCGAAGGGGCGACCGGATCCTGCGGCGGGAGGCTCGGTCGTCGCCGGCAGGAGCGAGAGCGGGATCACCACCGGCAGCGTCCGCACCATCGGCTCCTCGGGAGGCACTGCGGCGAGCGCCGCCCAGCGACCGGTGAAGACGGTGCGGCCATCCACGAGCAAGGAGTAGCGGAAGTCGTCGAGCACCACCGTCGCGCCGGTGCGATCCGTGATGCGGACCCGCACCTCCGCCTCGGCGGCGTCGGGTCCCACGCGGCGCAGGGTGAGGTCCTCGACCGCGACGAAGGGCGCGGGCGTGAGGCTGTCGCATGCCGCGGGCAGGACTGCGGCGAGCGCGATTGCGATGCTTCTCGGAACTGTCCGGATCCTGCGGGGCACGCCGCTACTCTACCGCCGCCCGGTGATCCGATCGGCGGTCGTGCGCCGCGGCGATGGACCACCGCGGGTCGGCCGCCGGCGGCGACCGCGGATCGACGAGGATCCCGCACGTGCGACCGAGTCCGACCGCGATCCGACCGATCATTCGGGTGATGAGATCGCTGCCGCGGCGACCACCACCGGGCGTCCTCGTTTCGACGCTGCTCACCGTCGGTCTGGCGTGGGCGGGAGCCCTGCCGGCGGCGGCGCAGGAGTCGGTCGCGGTCATGGTCGACGACTCGCCGACCGCGTCGCAGCTCTGCGAGCGCATGCTCGAGCACCGCGCGGACAACCTCGCCGAGTCGGCGAGGATCGCGGCGCGGCTGCTCGACGAGTTCGGGGAACGGCTCGTGCCGGCGCGGGGCGGCGACGGCGATCTCTTCCGCTCGGTGCGCGAGGAGGTCGAGAGGGCGCTTCGGGACCAACCGGACCTCGCGGCGAGGTTCCGCGAGCGGGAGTCCGCCGCCGCGCAGGGGATGCTCGACGAGGGCGACCTCGAGGTGGTCTTCCGGACCCGGCTCTGGACGCCGGCGGGGCTGGAGGCGGCGCTTCGGCTCGCGCAGCTCGACGCCGAGCGAGGTCTCGGGGAGCGGTCGCTCCGTCGGCTCGACCGGATCGCGGGGCATCCCGACCTCGCCGGTCGAGCCGCCGATCGCGAGCGGTCGCTTCGCCTCCTCGCGTCGTGGGTCGCCGGTCTCGAGATCGGCGCGCTCCCCGAGCCGCCGCCTGCGGCGAGCGCCGCCCGCGACTCCTTCTCGGGCAGCGGCGACGCGCCTCGGACCGACGGCCGCTGGGAGGTGATCTGGTCGCGTCCGCTCGAGGAGTCCGCCTTCCGGCGGGCGTTCCGCGACGTGCAGCAGCTTGGTCGCCTCGTGCCGCGCACCGCGGAGCGGCTCGCCGACGACGGAAGCCTCCTCGTCAGCCTTCCCTCCGCCGACGACGAGACGATCTACCTCAACGAGGGGCACGTCGCGGTCGCCCTCGACCGGCTGAGCCGCCGCGAGCGCTGGCGGACGCCCCTCGAGGTCGGCGACGTCGAGAACCTCGGCGCGGTGGGCGATCCCTCGATCGTGACGGTGCGCGACGGCGCCGCGGTCACCCTCGCCGGACACGGGCTGGCGACCACCCGCACCGGGAGCGCGAGGGTGATCTGCCTCGACGCGGGATCCGGTCGCATGCGCTGGGCGACGAGCCTGGCGGAGGCGACGGCGGATCGGCTCGGCGACGCGGAGTCGGGAAGCGAGGCGATCTTTCCCTACGGCGCCGCGGTCATCGACGGCGGCGCGGTGTTCGTCCTGGCACGACGCGTCACCAACCGCCTCGAGAGCGTGGACTACCTCGCGAGCCTCGACCTCGAGGACGGCTCGCTTCGGTGGATCACGCGGCTCGCCTCCTGCGGCGGCATCCGGCTCGGCGGGCTCCGGCCCTACTCCTCGCCGGTGCTCGACGAGGGTCGCGTCCTCGTCGGCTCCTCGACGGGCGTGATCGCGAGCGTCGATGCGTCCGACGGCGGCGTCGCGTGGCTGCGGCGCTTCGAGGTGCCGCTGCGGGAGTCCCGCTTCGGCGTCGAGCCGTGGGAGATCGCCTCGCCCCTGCGCCTTGGCGGCGACCTCCTCGCGCTCTCCCCGGACCAAGGCGCCGTGCTGCGGCTCGATCCCGACACGGGAGAGGTCCGCGAGCGGGCGGGATTCGACGAGGCGCGGCTCGGGCAGCCCCGCTACCTCGTCGCGGCGCGGGACGCGGAGGGACGGGACCTGCTGCTCGCGGTCGGATCCGACGTGGTCGCCATCGACCCGGCGTCGCTCTCCACCATCCACTGGAGCTTCGCGTCCGCCAATCCGGCGCTGATGGTCGATCGGGTCGGCGTCGCCAACCGTGCCGGCATCCGCGGGCGGGTGCAGGTCGCCGGCGACGTGCTGCTCGTGCCCGGTCGGGAGGACGTGGTGGGCATCCGGCTCGCCGACGGCAGCGAGACCTGGCGGGTTCCCATCGACGAGCCGGCGAACGTGCTCTTCGACGACGGGCAGCTCCTGCTCGTCTCGAAGGACGCCGTCGCGGCGGTGATGCCGCCAACCGAGGCGCGGCGGCGGCTGGTCGAGCGGCAGCGGGCGGATCCGCGGAACCCCGAATGGGCCCTGGCGATGGTGGACCTGGCGATCGGCGCCGGCGACCTCGAGTCCGCGGTGGCGGCATCACGCGATGCGCTCTCCGCCGTCGACGCTGGTCGCGACCGCCGGGAGCGCGAGGAGCTCTTCGCGCGGCTGCTCGAGATCGACCGCGCGGCCGGCGGACGCGATCCGGTCGCGACCGAGGCGCGCGACCTCCTCGCCGCGACCGCCCTGGAGCCCTCGCAGCGGCTCCGCGAGCTGCTGACCCGCGGCGACTGGCATGCGTCGCAGGATCGCCTCGCCCGGGCGTCCGAGGCGTGGCAGGGGATCCTCTCCGACCCGGCGCTCGCCTCCGAGCGGCTTCGCCTCGACGACCGCGAGGTCTCCGCGGCGGTCGCGGCGAGGGAGCGGCTCCGCTCGCTCGCGGAGCGCGAGGGGGCGACCGTGCTCGGACCATCGGCGGCGCTCGCGGCGCTGCGGCTCGAGCGGGCGCGGGCGGAGGCGGCGACGCCGGAGGTGCTGCTCGCGATCGCCCGCGAGTTCCCGCTGACCGCCGAGGCGTCCGCCGCGCGGATCGACGCCGCCAACGCGCTGCGGGCGAGGGCGATGCCGAGGGACGCGCTTCTGGTCCTCCTCGAGGGTCTCCGCGAGGGCGGCCGCAGCGCCGCGGAACTCCTCCGTCCGGCGGTCGAGACCTGCCTCGAGGAGGGCTGGATCGAGGAGGCGGCGTCGCTCGTCGCGGAGGTCGATCCGCGCGGCGCCATCGTGCGGGACCTCGCGCTGCCGGCGGATGCCTGGAATCGCCGCGCCGCCCGCAGCCTCCCGCGGGGAGGTCGGCTCGGCGGGGAGCCCAAGGCGACCCAGCCGCTCGAAGGTCGGCTCGTCCGCTTCGCCGACGAGCACGCCGTCCCGCGCGACGCCGTGCTGCTCGCGACCGAATCGGATCTCTCGCTCGAGCGCGAGGTGGATGGTCGCCTCGTGACCGCGTGGTCGATCCCGACCGAGGACTCGCAGCCGATCGTCCTCCGCTTCGGCGAGGACATCCTCATGTGGCAGATGCTCGAGCGGGATCGGCCGCTCGCGATGCGGGTCGAGACCGAGACCGGTCGGGTCCGATGGGTGAACCCGTCCCTCGTCGAGCTGCTGCCGAGCGATCCGGACCTTGCCGCCCGCCCCGAGAGCGGACAGCGGGTGATTCCGGGCGAGACCGCGCCGTGGCGGGCGACGGAGATCATCCCGGCGATGGTCGAGGACCAGCTGCTCCTCGTCCGCCGCAACGGCGACGTGATCTCCCTCGACCTCGAGGACGGCCGCCGCGTGCGCTGGCGGCTCGACGAGGTCCTCGACATGGTGTTCCATGTCGAGTCCGGACCGCTCGGCGTCGTGGTCGCGGGTCGTGGTCGAGGCGACGACGGGCGGGACGTGCCGATGGTGGCGTGGATCGATCCGGAGGGCACGGTGAGGCGCCGATGGACCCTCGACGACGGTCGAGACGGCGGGGTGCGCTGGATCCGCCTCTCGCCGCGCGGTCAGGTTGCCTGGGGAACCGGCGAGGGGGTCGAGGTCCGAAGCCTCACCGCCGGCACCGGCGACGCCGATGCATCCTGGCGCTGCCTCGGCGGGATGACCCGCAACAGCTGGGAGGCGTGGCTGATCGCGGACCGCGTGGTGATCCGGGAGGGCGCCGATCGCCTCAGCGCCCGCGGCATCGCCGATGGCGCGGCGTGGACCGTCGGCGGCGGCGAGGCGTACGGAGGACCCCGGTCGGATGGACCTCTGACCGTCTTCGGCGGGTTGTGGCAGGATGCCGCCGGGGCATCGGTCTTGTACGGGGACCGGGTCCTCCGCTACGACGCCGAGGGTCGTCTCGTCGGCGCGGATGCGGTGGCGGAGGACCGCAACTACCTGCTCGCGGACCTCGCGAGCGACTCGATCGCGGTCCTCTCCTTCCGCGGCGCGGGTCCCATCACCGACGAGTCGGGGACGCCGCGGACGGAGTTCGTCTACGTGGTCTACCGCTTCGGGCTCGACGACGGACTGCGGCAGCTGGGCCCGGCGATCGAGGTCCGAACGGTCGGTCCCCGCTTCGACGCGATGCGGATCATCGACGGCTGGATGATCCTCTCCTCGCCCGGATCGTCGCTCGGCATTCCGATTCCTTGAACCAGTTCTCGTGCGGTTGACGAGGGTGCGCGTCTGGGTTAACCATGCCCCGCCGGCGACGGTTCCGTCGCCACGATTCAAGGACTGAACGATGGCGATTGCTGACTCCTTGCTCTCCCGAAGCTCGATCCTCCTCCGCGGCGCCGCGGCAGGCGAAGGTCGGGCGCTTCTGACTCCACGCGTCGATCGCCCGTCGATCCTCGGCGGCGATGACTGGGAGGAGGAGGACGACTTCCCGTTCTTTGACGACGAGGAGGAGGACGACGAAGACGAGGACGAAGAGGAGGAAGAGGACGAGGAAGAAGAGGAGGAGGAAGAGGACGAGGAGGAAGAAGAAGAAGAGGAAGACGAGGAGGAGGAAGACGAGGAGGAAGAGGAGGAGGAAGAGGAGGAAGAGGACGACGAGGAGTACGAGGACGACTTCGAGGAGGAGGAAGAGGAGGAGGAAGAGGAAGAGGCAGCGTCAGACGAGGAGTAGTGCCTCGCCGCGTGACCGACCGCCTTCCGTCGTCATGGGACTTCGGATCGGTGGACGTGGACCCGGTGGACAACTGGGTGGGCGAAGCGCCGCAGTGACGGGCGAGCGCCTTCCGTAGCACAGCCTCGCGCGGCGGCCGCCTTCTGTCGTTGGGGGACTTTGAATCGGTGGACGTGGACCCGGTGGACCCAGTGGACCCGGTGGACAACTGGGTGGGCGAAGCGCCGCGGCGACGGGCGGATGCCTTGCGACGCGCGGTCACCTGCGAGGTCGCAGCGTGAGCTCCATCACGTCGAAGCCGTCCTCTCGCGGACCAAGGAGGATCGCCGCGTCGGGATTCCCGCCGCGGCGTCGGGGAACCCACGCGCCCTCGATGATGAGGTTGAGCTCCTCGGCGACGGAAGCGCCGGCCTCGGTCGTCGCCGGCTTCGCCAGCCAAAGACCCTCGCCGTCGAGGATGAGCGCTCCGCCGCCGACCGGTCTTGCGACCGCGTAGATGCGTGGCGGCAGCCGCTCGAGCGAGGTCGCCTCCGGTCGCCACCGCGCCAGGGTTCCCCACTCGGGATGGAGCAGCCACCAGCCGTCCTCGCCGAGCGGCGAGGCCGCATCGCCAAGCGCCGCGACCGACCGCAGGCTTCGGCGCGGATCGACCCGCAGCGAGTACTCGACCGAGCGCGGCTCGCGGGACGGATCAGTCATGTCGATGGCGACGAGGTCCGCGCGGCCGTCGCCTTGGAGGAGCGCGTAGAGCGTTCGTCCGTCGCCCGAGAAGACCGGCGTCATCCAGCATCGCCCGAAGGCGGAAGGCCACTCGCGCATCGAGCCATCCGGCAGCCTGAGCCGCAGCGACATGGGCTCGCCGGGAACCTCCGTGCGGCACCACGCGACCGAGCCGTCCTCGGCGAGGGCGCCGAAGGCGTTCACCGCGTCGTCCGCGACGAGCCATTCCAGCCCGCCGTCCTCCCACCGCACGAGCCCGATCCATCGGGCACCGTCCGGCCGGGGCGACTCGACCACGAAGCCCCGCGCGTCGAGGGAACGGCCGAGGATGAGCGGCTCAGGCAGCGTGCGTCCGGCGTCGAAGACGGGAGCGTCCGCGTCGGTCGATCGTCGATGGATGCCGATCGCCGGCGGCGGCGAGGGCATCTCGCGGCTCCATCCGAGGAGGTCGCGCCACGCGACCGCCGGCGGTCGCTGCACCGCGATGACCATCCCGTCGGGCGAGAGCATCGGAAGCGTCGAGGAGTCCGCCGGGATCGTCCCGATCCAGCGGATGCTCGGGGCGCGACCGAGACGCTCCGCCCGCTCCGCCATGACCTCGGGGGAGATCACGGGGGCGAGGCGTTCCGGCATCCCCTTGAGCACCCACTGCTCGGTTGGATCGCCGATCGGTCTCGTCGTGCACGCGGCGACGACCGCCGCCGCGAGCGCGACCGCCGACGCGGCTCGCGCGAGGTCGGGGACGACCGAGCCGGCGGGTCCTCGCGTCGTGTCAGGGCTCCTGCGGTGCATCCATCAGCGGCGGGGTGCCGGGCTTCTCCGCGTCGACCGGGATGAACTTGTTCTCGAGGATGAGCCTGCGGGTCTCGTCCTCGAGCGGCGCGCTGAGCTGCCGGAGCCGCTCGCGGTCCTGCACGTTGAAGTTGACGTCGTTGTCGTCGGGGTTGTTCACGACGATCGGCGTGATGAAGATCACCAGCTCCTTCACGCCCTCGACCTCGTCGGTGTAGGAGAAGACCCAGTCGAGGACGGGGATGTCGCCGAGCACCGGGAAGCCGGTCTTGACCTTGCTGCTTAGCTCCTTGCGGATGCCGGAGATGACGATCGTCTGGCCGTTCTTGACGGTGACGGCGGTGTTGGTCTGCCGCCGGTTGATGACCGGGTTGTTGCCGGGGACGGAGAAGCCGGGGTTCCGGTTGACGTCGGAGAGGAGCACCGCGACCTCCATCGCGACGTTGAGGTCCTTGGTGATGCGCGGTCGCACGTTCAGACCGATGCCGACGGCGATCTGCTCGAAGTCGGCGACGACCGTGCCGCCGGTGTTGCCGCCGGAGCTCGTCGAGCTCTGGAAGGGCACGTCCTGCCCATCGAAGAACTTCGCCTCCTTGTTGTCGGAGGTGAAGACCCGCGGCTGCTGCAGGATGCGGACGCCGGTCTTCTCGCTGAGCGCCTGAAGGAGCACGGTCGCATCGACGCCGAAGTTCAAGGTCGACGTGGTCAGCGAGCCTGGGAAGACCGGATCGAGGGCACCCTCGAAGATCGGTCCGAGCCCGAAGAGGGATCCGCCCACCGTGACGGCGTTGTTCGGGTTCGACGGATTGATCTGCCCGTTCGGACCAAACTGCACGCCGAAGGCGAACTGGTCGCCGAGCTCGACCTCGGCGAGGACCGCCGAGATCAGGACCTGCCGACCGGGACGGTCGAGCTCCGCGATGATCTCGAGGAGCGCATCCTGGATCTCCGGCGTGGCGAGGACGAGCAGGCTGTTCTGCCCGGCGTTCGGCACGACGCGGCTCTTGCCGACGATCGCGCTGACCTCGGTCGCGTCCTGGTCGGTGCGGGCCTGCTGCCAGGGGAAGCGGATCTCTTGCCGCTGGGTCTCCTCGGTCGCGCCGACGGCGCCGCCATCCTCGCCGCCGCCCGCGCTCGCGAAGTCGATGCCGGTGAGACCTTCCCCCGGCGCCTCGAGGGTCGCGCCGCCGCCCGACTGCTGGAGCAGGGCGTTCAGGATCTCCGCGACCTCGACGGCACTGGCGTGCTTGAGCTCGACGTTCCGCGGGAGGCCGACGGAGAGCGGCTGGTCGATCTGCTCGATCAGGACGTCGAGCCACTGGAAGTTGTCCGGCGTGCGGCTGATGACGACGAGCCGGTTGGAGTCGGGGTACGCCTCGATGCGGAAGATGTTGGCGACGGCGACGTCCGCGCCGCCCGCCTGCCCGCCCGTCGGCGCCCGACCGCCCGCGGCCGCGGGGCGCCGCGTGACGCTGCCGCTCTCGAGGAGCGCCCCGAGGACCTCCTTCACCTTGAGCGGGTCGGTGTACTTGAGGTCGTAGAGCCGGAAGATCTGTCCTTCGCGGGTCGGCGGGATGTCCCACGCGCTCGAGATGAGCGTGCGGATGCTCTTCATCACCTCGGGCTCCGCCCGCACGGTGATGGCATTGTTCTGCGGGAGCACGGTGACCACGAGCTGCTCGCTGGTGCCGACCTGGGCGACCTCGCCGCCGCCGCCGCCGGGCTGCCCCGGTCGACCCTGCCCTCGCTGCGCCCCCGCGGCCTGACGGGTCGACGATCCGCGGTTCGCGCCGGTGCCGCTCGACTCGAAGAGCTCGCGGATGTTGTCCGCGATCGTCTGGGCGTCGGCGTAGGCGAGGCGGAAGGTCTCGGTCTGCACGTCCACCCACGGCGGCACGTCGAGCACGGTGATGAGCTGCTGGATCCGCTTGGCGAGCCCGATGTCGCCCTCGAGGATCAGCTGGTTCGAGTTGGCGTCGACGGTGAGCGCCGCGTAGGTCGGGATCGAGCCGCTCAGGCGGTCGTAGAGGTCGGTCGCCTTGGTGTTCCGCATCTTGAACACCTTGATGACGATGTTGCCGTCCTCCGGCAGCGCCATGACGTCGACGGTCGGACCGAGGATCACCGCCGGCTGGATCTTCTCCATGTCGGTGAGCATCTCGATCATGATCACGTCGTCGGTCTCGACGACGCCGATCCCGTTCATGCGGAACGCCTGGAAGAGCAGGTCGAGCGCGCGGTCCTTGCTCAGCGGCTGGTCGTTGACGATGGTGATCTCGATCGGCGCGACCTGCGTGAGCCGCAGGATCACGACCTTGCCGGTCCACTCCACGATGAACGGGATGACCGACTCGATCTTCTCCTTGCGGAATCCGAGGATCACCGGGCTGTCGTCGGCGGGACGGCGACGGCGGGTGCCGCCCGGGGGCGGCGCCTGATCGACGCCTCCCTCGAGGACCAGATCGCCGACCGGCGGCGCGGGGGTCTCGCCGCCCGTCGCGGGCGGGGGCGTCGCATCCTGCGGGGACGCCCAGCTCGGGACGCACGGGGCGATCGCCGTGGTCAAGGCGACCGCGGCGAGAAGTCGGTGGGTCCCGGGCTTCGATGGGCTCACGAGGAGGCTCTTGATCGAGGGTATGGAAGGGCGGATGGACGGAGTCCGCGAACGGGAGAATCTATCGGTCATTGCCCCTCGTAGGTCAGACGGAGGCGGCAACGTCCTTTGGTTATTCGGTCCTGCGCAGCCGGGCGAGGAGCCACTCGAACTCCTGCCGGAGCCGCTCGGCGCTCTGATCGTCGAGCCGCCGTCCCCTCGCCCGCGCCACCCGGCTGAGGGCGGCACGAGCCTCGTCGCGGGTCATCGCGTTGATCTCCTCCTGCGTCAGCGGCGCGGGAAGGGAGTCGAGCGGGGCGATGTCCTCGCCGGCGGGCGTCTCGGGCTGCGGCGTCGGTGCCGCGGAGCCCGCCTCCTCGCCGCTCTCGGCTTCGACCGGCTCGGCGGGCGGAGTCGCGGGAGGACCGGGCAGCGTGATCGCCGGCGCCGAGGTCGCGGCGACGGGAATCGTGGGCGGCGGAACGTCGGCGCCGGGTCGGGGATTCAGCGGGCTGCTTCCGGAGAGCATCGAGCCGCCGGCCCCGGCGCGGAAGGGGTTCTCCTTGAAGAACGCCGGAACCTCCGTGCCGCCCCAGACCGGCACGTCGTACTCGCCCCCGCTCCAGCCGAGCTTCACGGTCCACGGCGGAGAAGTCGCGAGGACCTTCACGCCGCCGCCGCTCTCGCCGATCCGCAGTCGGTCCGGCATGCTCGAGTCGAAGAAGACCACGGGGCCAAGGATGCTGCGCGGCTTCGGACCGCCGTAGATCGCCGGCGGCGGCGGGGGTCCCGGATCCGGAGGCGGCGGCGGTGGGGGCAGCTCGCGCGGCGGCGGCGCCGGCGGGCGAGGCGGCGTCGGAGGACGGGGCAGGAAGAACGCCGAGCGACCCTCGAACCGCTTGCGGTTGAGCTCGGAGATCTCCCCGTGCCTGGCGACGAGAGGCTCGACGAGGTCCGGGCGGACCTCCCCGGCGCCGTCGCGGAAGAGCGCGGAGAGCACCGAGCCGAAGGCGCCGAACACCGCGATCACGGCGATGGCGAGGGCGACCACCGCGGCGACGAGGTGCCCGGACCAGCGGATGCCGGATGGAACCTGGAGGCGCATCGCCATCAGCGGCTCCTCCCGCCTCGACCGGTGAGGATCCACGCCTCGACGGTCATCTTCACCTCGACCTTGCGGTCGGCGTCCTTGCTCTTGATGACGCGAAGGCGGCTGATCGACTCGACGTCGGGGCTCGCCTCGAGCTCGCTGATGATCGCCGCCGCCTGCTCGGGCGTCGCGGTGAAGCCGACCTCGCCGACCACCCGCTCCACCCGCTGACCACTCGCCGAGACGATCTCGCGGAGGGCGGCGGGCGGGAGCTTGGATCCGGCGCGGGCGTCGAGGGAGAACTTGGTGACGGGATGGTTGCCGATCGCGGCGGTGATGGTCTCCGCGAGGGCGAGCGAGCCCTCCGCCTCGCTCCTCGGCACGCGGATCGGACCGAGCGCCTCGACGGTGTCCTCGAGCGACCGGGGAAGCTGTGCGCGGTTTCCCTCCGCCTCGTCGAGGATCTTCTCGATGCGGTCGCCCTCGGCGTTCCACCGCTCGGCGATCGGGTAGATCAGGTCGGAGTAGAGGACGAAGAGGACCACCGCGCCCGCGATGCCGATAAGCCAACGCCAGCGGATCGGGAGCGCGCTCCAGCGGGCCGCGAGGCGCGCGGGCGAACCTTCCCGCGACGCGGCGTCGGTGGCGGCGGGGGCGTCGCGGAGGACGGGCATCCCGGTCATGGCGCCTCCCTCACGCGACGGAGCAGCTTGTCGAAGAGGTCCTTGAGGCGGGCCTTCGCGTCGTCGTCGAGCCCGGGAGACTGCCGGGCGCGGGAGACCCGCCCGAGCGCCGCCTGCGCCTCCGCCTTGGAGAGCGACTCGATCTCGTCGTCGGTGAACGAGACCGCCGAGACCGCCTCGCTCCACTGCGGCACCTCGACCGCGCGACCGCCACCGCTCGCGCCTGCCTCCGGGTTGGGCTTGCGGCGGCCGATTCCTCGCTCGGGAGTGGTGCTGGCGGAGGAGGACCCCTCGCCCGCCTGCGCTGCTGCGGTCGGCGGGACGAGCGGAGTCTCCGCCATCTCTCCGCTTGATCCATCGGGCGCGGTCGCGACGACCTCCGGCGGCGCGGCGGGCAGGTCCGCGGGCGAGTCCACCACTGGTCCCGCCTCGTCCTTCGCCGCGCCAGCGGGTCTGGCGGAGGGTCCGTACCGACGCTCCGCGAGCGACTTCGCGGCGAAGTCCTCGGCCTCGGCGAAGCGGGTCCGCGAGGTCGGTCGCGCGACGTCGGCGGAGATGATGAACTCGTAGACGCCGCGGGCATCCGGCGGATCCCAGCGCTTGGTGATCTTGTCGAAGATCTGGGTCGCCCGCATGCGCCGCTCCATCTCGAGGATGGCGTCGGCGCCGCTCGCGGCGCCCTCGGGCTTCGCGGTGCCCTTGATGGTGACCGGCTCGCCGTGACCGACCACCATCGAGTCAACCTCGATCGCCTCCGGCATGCAGTTCGAGAGGTCGCCGAGGATCTTCATCATCGGCCACGCCTGCTCCTCGAGCTCGCGGTAGACCGCAAGCTGCTGCTCGCTCTGCCGCATCGACTGCTCGAAGGCTTCGGGATCGGGAAGCTTCGCCCGGAGGATGGCGACGCGCACGCCCGCCGCGGCGATCGGCACGAGCGCCGCGAGCAGGATCGCGACGACCGCGACGCGGATCGCCCCGCTCGGGCTGGTGATCGTCGCGATCGCCGAGTCGATCGCCTGCTGGATCGCGGGCTTCGCCTCGACCGGCGCCTGGGGAGTGATCGTCACGAGCTCGCGGAGGTCGCCCTTCGCCGCATGTGCCGACGCGGCGAGGAGCCGACCGATCGGATCGTCCGCCCCGATGCCCGCGAACTCCGGTCGAGCCTCGTCGAGACCGACCGCGAGCACGCCGTCGGCGCGGGTCGATCGGGAGCCGACCTGCTCGGAGAGCCGCTTGGTCTCGACGCCATCGACGCCCGCGGCGAGCACCGTCTCGGCGACCGCGCGACGCACCGCCCGGTCCCAGTCCTCCCCGGCGTCCGGGGTCTCGCAAGTTGCCCGCAGCAACATGCGGTCACCGAGCCGCAGGTGCAGGGCGATCGAGCCGTCGCGCTCGTCGGCGAAGGCAAGGAGCCGGGGCTCGCCGTCGCTCGACCCGATCGAGAGCAGCGCGAGCGGCTCGGGCACCACTCGCCAGCCGGAGCCGGGGGGCACCTCGACCATCGACTTCTCGGACCACGCGAGCAGCACCCCGACCATCGCGCCGCCTTCCTGCCTCGGGAGCAGCCCGACGGAGGTGCGGTGCGGGGGCACGCCCCCGAGCAGGTGGCTCTCCGCCTGGAGCATGAGCGCCTGCCGGGTCTGGTCGAGCGGCAGGTTCGGCGGAAGGCGGTAGAGGCGGCAGATCGTCGCGGAGGCGGGAAGCAGGACGAGGCGCGTCGCGGGATTCGAGGCGGAGAGCCAGGAGCCGATCGCCTCGGCGGCGACCCGCCGCCTCTCGACGACGCTGGCGCTGCCGCCCTCGGCGTGGCGCAGGAGGAGCGCGTCGAAGGACCCCTCGCCGCGCGGACGGACCACGCAGGTCAGGGTCGGATCGCTCTGGACTCGTCGATGGGCGGACACGGGGCGGTCAGGGCTCGCGGTACTCGAGGATGCGGAGGGGGAGGCTGGAACGATCGACGGTCGCGAGGATTTCCACCTCGAGCCCCGTGGACTCGGCACGACCGCGGCTGGAGATGGTGTAGACGTTCCCGACCACGTCGACCTGATTGCGGATCGCCGCGAGCCGTTGAGGCGAGATGCTAGCGACCTGAAGAAGATCGACGATTCCGAGGATTCCCTCGCTGCTCGACTCGCGAAGCGAGAGGATGCCGTCGGCGACCGAGGGATCGTCGGGGAACAGCAGCCGCATCGCGGCGAGGGACGCGGAGTTCAGGTTCAGTTTTCCCGGACCTGGCTGGAGCTCCTGTTCCCCGATCGTCGCCTCCTGGAAGAGCGTCCGCAGCTGCGTGCGGTCGAGGGGCGCCGCGTTGCTCTGCGGCGTCTGCCCGCCGGTGTTCGCCCCGCCCGCGAGACCGGCGTTGCTGCGGCGCGAGCGACCTGCTCGCCCGGCAACCTGATTCTGGGCCGGCTGTCCCGAGGCGAGGCTGCCGAGGTCCTGAAGCAGGAAGCCTTCCATCACGGCATCGGGACGCTGCACGTAGGCGAGGATCGCCTTCGCCTGCTCCGGGGCCACGCCGATCCGGGAGGCGATGGTCTCCTCGTCGCTTGCGCGAAGGTCGATCCTCTCCTCGCCCGAGACGGTGCGGGCGTCGGACCGCGACGCCGCGGTGAGCGCCTCGGACCATCCGCCGTCGAGCACGCCGTCGCCGTCGTCGTCGGGGAAGCTCGCGTCGCGGTCGTCCTCGTTGGGGTCGAGCCGACCGTTGAGGTTCCAGTCCTCGCCACGGAGGCGATCCGACCAGATGCCCGCGACGAGCTCGAGCTCGGCGAGGTTCCTGAACGCGGCGTTGCGGGGCTCGTAGCCGCTGCCTCGGTTGCGGTACCAGTCGCCCTCGGCGCCGATGCCGGTGACCTCGTCGTCCTCGTCGCGCCAGTCGATGATCGCGTCGGCGACGTCGAGGGTCATCTCCTCGATCGCGAGCAGCTCGCCCCGTCCCACCCGGTTGACGTTGAGCCGCGAGTGCTCGTCGAGCGGACCGAGGCGCTCCACGCCGTCCCGCACGTGCCGGATCTTCCACGTGCCCGTGGCGAGCTCGCCGTCGGCGGCGGCCTCGAGGTCGCGAACAACCGCCATCAGGTCCTCGGGGTCCGGATTCTCGGCGTGCCACTCGAGGATCGCGATCGACTCCTCGATGCCGGCGCGCGCCGCCCATCGCGCCTGCACGCGGGCGAGCGTCTCGCGCCCGATCGTCGCCTGCCGGAAGCACACGAGCTGCACCGCGGCGGTGATCGCCGCGGCGATGGCGATCGCCCAGATCACGATGACGACGATCGCGCCGCGGCGCATGTCACTGCGCTCCCGTGGCGGGGCGGGCGTTGCCGATCCGCGAGGAACGGCTGCCGCGACCGATCTGCGATCCGGGCTGGTTGGGACCGGAGCCCGGGCGTCCCGCCGTGCCGCCACCGCCGCCTGCGCCGCGACCGCCGACCACGTCGCTGGGACCTCCGAGTCCTGGACGACCACCGGGTCTGGCGCCGCCTTCGCCGCCGACGCCTGGCATCACGCCGCCTTCGCCGCCGACGCCCGGCATCACGCCGCCCTCGCCGCCGACGCCGGGCATGCCGCCCTCGCCGCCATCGATCGGATTCCCGTTCTCGTCGAGGGGAACCTCGCCATCCTCAGGCTTCGCGTCCTCGTCCTCCTGCGGCGGAGGCACGATGCGGTCGATCGGCACCAGGGTGCGGAGCGTCACCAGTCCGCGCGGGTCGCCCTCGGAGTCCGAGGCGGTCTCCGGAAGCGCGGTGACGGTGATGCGGAGCGCCCACGGCAGCCCATCGAGGTCGGAGTCCCACTCCTCGAACCACGCGACGCCGTCGTAGGCCTCCACGCGAAGCCCGAGCACGCCCTCGACGAGGGGCACCGCCACGCCGCCCGCGTCGGGATAGCCGTCGGGCATGAAGTCGCGCCGCTGCCAGAGGACGGATCCGGCGTCGTCGTCCTCGACGCGGTAGTGCGTCTCGTACTCGATGCCCTCGCCGCTGAACGCCGCCTGCCGCGTCGAGAGGAGCCGTGCGCTGAAGAGCAGCAGCTCGTCGCGGTCCGCGACGCCGAAGGGGGTGACCACGCTGTCGTCGGTGAGGAGCACCCGGCAGCGGAGGAGGTCGGAGTCGCGGATCACGCTGGCGACGTCGCGGCGGATCGACTCGAGCGCCGCCCGTGCCCGCATGGAGCTCTCGAGCCGCGCGAGCGTCACGTTCCGCGATCGCCCAAGCTGCGACAGGGCGAGCGTGATCGCGCTGAGGATCAGCACCGCGATCGCGCCGGCGACGATGAGCTCGAGCACCGTGAAGCCGCGTCGATGGCGGGTCATGGTTCTTCTCCAAGGAGTTCCGCGTCGCGGTCGATCGGCTCGAGCGGCGCGCGGGGGGGGTTCGGCTCCTCGCCGAGGCGGGGAGCGATCATGGTCTCGCAGAGGTAGGTCTCGCCGGACTCGTGCCGCACGATGGCAAGCACCTGGAAGGGCACGCCCGCGGAGCCCTCGTCGATCGAGAGCTCGAACTCGAAGTCCGCGAAGGGATCCTCGAATCGTCCGGACATCGGGTGGAGCTGCGGGTACTCCTCGACGCCCTCCGCGAGCACGGTCGAGAGGAGCTCGTCGAGCAGCGAGGCCGCGATCACCTCCCGCTCGCCCCGCTGCTGCAGGGAGAGCGCGCGGGAGCCGAGCGAGATGATCGCCGCGAGCCCGATCGCGAGCAGGATGCCCGCGACGATCGCGTCGACCAGCGCGAAGCCTCGGCGGGAGGTCACCATCGCTCGCGGTCCATTCCTTCCTCGTCGAGGTCGCGCGGCTCGCGGGCGCCGGCGACCTGACGGTCGGAGCGGCGCGGATGCAGCGCATGCGGCTCGAGGCTCACGCTCGCCTCGAGGGCGCGACCGGCGAGGCGGATCTCGAGGCGGGGTCGGTCGCCGCCCGGCTTCGAGGTGACCATCCAGTCGCCCTCGGGAAGGAGCGACGAGTCCTCCGTCGCCTCCGCGAGGTCCATCCCGTCGGGAAGGAGGACCGGCATGCTGAGCCGATCCGGCTGCCACACGAGCGGATCGCCGTCCTGGGTGGGGTCGATGTCGAGGATCACGAGCTCGAGGCTCCGCGACGCCGCGTCGTGCAGGATGCCGACCGGCTGGGTGCCAGCGCTCGAGCGGAACGCGAACATCGTCATGAGGTCCGCCACGCGGTCGACGACTGCCCCCTCCTCCCGGCGGCGCACGCCTCCCATCCGCGGGATCACCAGACCCGCGAGCACCGCGAGGACCGCCACCACCACCAGCGCCTCGACGAGCGAGAAGCCGCGGCTGGATCGATCCTTCGGGTCGGTGGCTCGGCGGGGCATCGGCGGATCAGCGACGGGTCCCGTGGATCACGTCCTCGTTCTCGCCCTCGCCGCCGCGCTGCCCGTCGGCGCCGTAGGAGACGATGTCGAAGTCGACGTTGACCTCGCCGGGGATCACGACCACGTAGGAGTTGCCCCACGGGTCCTTGAGCTGGTCCGCGTTGTCGAGATAGGGATCCGGACCCTGCAGGAGCATCTCGAGGTCGAAGTCGTCGGGCAGGCGGCTCATGCCCTGCTCGGTCATGTAGAGCTTCACCTGCTGCGCGAGGCTCTGGGCGTCGGCGTACGCCTTCTTCTCCTTCGCCTGACCGAGGAAGCGGGCGAAGCGGGGCGCGACCAGCGCGGCGAGGATCGCGATGATCGTCACCGCCACGATCACCTCGATGAGGCTGAATCCGCGGCGGATCGTGGACCGTCGGGAGCGGTTCGTCTGGGGTTGCATGGAGGCTCTCGGGAGGGAGTGGGAGGAGGGCACGCTAGGCGCCGATCATCTGCTGCATCTCGAGCAGCGGGAGGATGATCGCGGCGAGGACGAACGCGGCGATCGATGCCATCACGACGAGGAGGAGCGGCGGCAGGGCCTTCGAGAAGATCCGAAGGGAGGAGTTCACCTGCCGGTCGAAGGCGCTCGCCGCGTGGAGCAGCATGCCCTCGAGGCGACCGGATCGCTCGCCGATGTTGACGATCTGGATGAGGAGCGGAGGAAAGTGCCCGCAGCGCTCGAGCGGATCCGCGAGCGACTGACCCGTGGTGACCTTCTCCTGGACCTCGTCGATCGCCCGGATGAGGGCGGTGTTCCCGAGGGTGTCCCGCACGATCCGCAGCGAGGCGAGCAGCGGGATGCCCGCCGAGACGAGGGTGCCGAGCGTCCGCGTGAACCGCGCGACCGCGACGTCGCGGAGGAGCGGTCCGAGCAGCGGCATGCGGAGGGCGATCGTGTCCACGCGGAGGCGGTTCTCCGGATCGCGGATCCACCAGCGCCAGGCAAGCACTGCGCCGACGATGCCGAGGACGATCGCCCACCACCACGACTGGATGAAGCCGGCGACGGCGAGGAGCACCACGGTCGGCCAGGGGAGCTCGATTCCGGTCTGACCGGCGATCGGCGCCATGAGCCGAGGCAGGAGGAACGTCACGAGGATGATCGTGCTGACCGCGATGAGCCCTGCCACGATCAGGGGATAGACCGTCGCCGCGGTCAGCTCGCGCCGCAGCTCGACGGAGCGGTCGAGGAGGTCGGCGAGCTGGTGCAGGATCTCGCTGGTCCGACCCGTGGCGTCCGCGGCGCGGAACATGCCGATGATCAAGTCGTCGAAGGGAGGTCCGTACTCCTGCGCCGCCTTCGCGAGCGGCTGCCCCGCCTCGATCCGCTCGATGAGGAAGTCGAGGATGACCTCCATGCGTCGTCCGCCCGCCTGCCGCCGCGCCGTCCGCAGCGACTGCAGCAGGGGAAGCCCGGCCTCGATCGCCGTCGCGAGCTCGCGGACGAGGTTCGCGGTCTCGCTTCGGGACATGGTGGGTCGGCGCTGGAGCAGCCTTGTCCGCCGCGACGCGACCGCCCCCGGGTCCGCCGATGCATCGACCTCGAGCGAGACCGCCATCAGTCCGCGCTGGTCGAGCGCCTTGACGGCGTTGCCGCGGTCGTCGGCCTGCAGCGTGCCGGAGGTCGGTCCCCCCCGACCGTCGATCGCCTGGAAGCGGAACGTTGGCATGCGGGACTACTCCGTGACGTCGTCCACGTCCTGGGTCGCGCGGAGGACCTCCTCGACGGTGGTCAGTCCCTGCGAGGCCTTCATCAGTCCGTCGACCCGCATCGTCACGAAGTCGTCGCCGAGGAGCGAGCGGAGCTCGATCACCGGACGGTTCGAGGCGATCGCCGCCCGCAGCGGCGCCGAGATCCGGATCACCTCGAAGAAGCCCATGCGACCTCGGAAGCCCGATTGCCCGCACTCCTCGCAGCCGACCCCGACGGTCACCTCGCCGCGGAACCAGCGGCGCTCCGCGTCGGTGAGCCGCGCCGCGACGTCCTCCGGCATGGGTCGGCGGGTCGCGCAACGGCGGCACACGCGACGTCCGAGGCGCTGCGCCATGAGACCTTCGATGACCGACGCGATGAGGAAGGGCTCCGCGCCCATGTCCACCATGCGGCCCACCGAGCTGATCGCGTCGTTGGTGTGCAGGGTGCTGAAGATCAGGTGTCCGGTGAGCGCCGAGCGGATCGCGATGTCCACCGTCTCCGCGTCGCGGATCTCGCCGACGAAGATGACGTCGGGGTCCTGGCGGAGGATCGCGCGAAGCCCGGTCGCGAAGGTGAGACCGCGCTTGGGATTCACCGGGATCTGGTTGATCCCCTCGAGCTCGTACTCGACCGGGTCCTCGATGGTGATGATCTTCTTGCGCGGGTCGTAGAGCTTGCTGAGCGCCGCATAGAGCGAGGTGGTCTTGCCGGAGCCGGTGGGACCGGTCACCAGCACGAGACCGTGCGGCTTGGCGATCATGCGGTCGATCAGCGATCGGTGCGTCTCGCTCATCCCGAGGCTGACGAGGTCGAGGGGGAGCGAGCTCTTGTCGAGCAGGCGCATGACCACGCTCTCGCCGTACAAGGTCGGCACGGTGGAGACGCGGATGTCCACCTTGCGTCCCTCGAACCGCAGCGTGATGTGCCCGTCCTGGGGAACGTAGCGCTCCGCGATGTTCATGTTCGCCATGATCTTGACGCGACCGATCAGGGCAGCCTGCAGGTGCTTGGGCGGCGGAGGCTGCGAGACGAGCACGCCGTCGATGCGGTACTTGACGCGGAGCTCGCTCTCGAAGGGCTCGATGTGGACGTCGGACGCCCGCGACTGGATCGCCTCGAGGAGCAGCAGGTTGACGAGGTTGATCAGCGTCGGCTGCTCCGCCATCCGATGCACGTCCTCGGCCTCGATGGCGTCGAGGTTGTGCTCGACGTCCGGGGCGGCGAGTCCGCTGTCGTCGGCGAGGCTCTGCGCCATGCGGGCGGCGGTCGTGCCGTAGGCGAGCCGCATGAGCTCCGCGAAGGCGCTCGACTCGAGACCGACCCTCCGCACCGCGCGACCGGTGAGCGCCGCGAGCTCGTCCACCGAGGCGAGGTCGGTCGGATCGGCCATCGCGATGGCGAGCCTTCGACCGTCGATCGAGAAGGGAACCGCCCGGAGCCTGACCGCGACGTCGGCGTCGAGGAGTCCGATCGCCTCCGCGGACGCCTCGGGTGCCTTCTCCATCCACTCGATCCCGAGCGCCGTGCACTGCTCGCGCAGAGACGCCTCGCCTGCCGCGTGGGCGGTCCCGTTGAGATGGGCGGTCGGGACGGTCTCGCTCAACGGAGGGCTCCGAGAGGGGGGAGGGGGCGAGGGGTCGAGCGGGTCATTCGGCATGAACCGGCGGCGGACTTTGCCCGGCGCCGGGGCGTGATCCGCGACCGCGCGGCGAGTCGTTCCGGATGCGGTCCGAGTCGGCTTGCTTGGCGCCCACGCCGCCGAGCGAGGGGGGCGGGCTTCGGTCCTTCGGGGAGAGCGCCTGCCGCCGACGTTCCTCGTCGGTCATCGTGGAGTCCGACCCAAGTCCTTCGGGATCGTTGGACTGCGGAGTCTGCTGGAAGCCGCCGCTCGCGTCCTTCTCCGGGTCGCCTTCGGGCTTCGAGAAGCCGGGCAGGCGGCTGACCTGATCCGGAGTCAGCAGGGCGAGGATCGCCTCGCGGGCGAGGCGGCCGATGTTCTCCCGCTCGCCGCGGAGCGTTCGGATCGACTCCGGCTCGCCGACCGCCTCGCGGCTCGGAGCCTCGCCCCGCTGGCGACGCATCACCCGCTCGAAGCGGCGTCGCGGCTCGTTGGGCTCCTCGGTGCGGTAGAGGTCGCGGAGGCGGTCGTTCATGCCGGCGAGCTGCGAGAGGTAGTCCCGCTCGATCGTCTCGATGCCCTCGCGCTGCTCAGGACTCAGGTCCTCGAGCTGCTTGGCGGCATCGATGAAGGCGATGGTCGCGTTCGGACCGTAGACCTTCGGAAACGCCTGCTCGAGCGCCTCGTCGCGGAATCGCTGGGCGAGGTCGGGTGGAAGCGCCGTGGTGATCGACGCGAGCCCCGCCTCCTGCACCGTCCGCACCTCGACCCTCGCCGCCATGATCTGCTGCATGACCTGCAGACCCCGCTCGAAGTCCATCGAGGTCATCGCCTGGCGCACCAGAGGCTGCAGCGAGGAGATCTTCGCCTCCCGGGTGACCAGCGCCTGGTCGAGGGCGATCTCGTACTCCCGCACGACCGGGGCGATCTCCTCGACGATCGAGGTTGGGACCTGCGCCTGACGCAGGACCGAAACGAGGTCGAGAGACTCGCCGGAGAGCTCCCCTTGAGGCAGGTCCTTCTCCCGGCGGAGCGCCCGCTCGAGCGCGGACCAGCGGTCGATCTGTGCCGGACTGAGCTGGGTCTGCACGTCCGCGAGGAACTGGTCGCGAAGCACGACCTTCTCCCGCTCCCACGCCTCGAGCGGGATCATCATCCGCTCCATGATCTGGCGACCGTCGTCGCCGGCGACCTCGCCCCGCAGCTTGCCGATCGACTCGCGCATCGCGGCGAGCCCGGTCTCGAAGGAGGCGGCGTAGTCGTCGAGGAGGACCTCGATGATCGGGCGTTGCCAATCCTCGAGCTGCAGCACCTGATTGAAGATCGTCAGGTCGCGGCGGTAGAAGTCCTGTCGGAAGGCGTTGGCCAATCCCGCATCGCCTCCAAACTGGGCAAGGGCGGGCGCGGCGAGCAGCGCGACCGCGACGGCGGTGACCTTGGGCACGAGGGAGACGACGCGGGCAAGTCGCAACATCGGGATTCCTCCGGTCCAGCACGCGAGTTGCCCCCAACGGACGTCGTCAACCGTTATGGCGGTCGTCCCGAGGGCAACCCGAGGATATCGGTTCGGTTCGCGCTTCCTCCACGGGTACCGAGGATTTCCGGGCGTTGTTCGAGTCCCGTCGGTGGTCCTCGGCAGAACAACCTTCCCAGCCGTCAGGAGACGGGGGTGTTGGGAAGATCAGCCGATCGCGACGCCGCGACGCGCGAGGGCAGTGCCTCGTCGAGTGGCTGCCCGGGAAGCCCTAGGCGGGGGCGGCGCCGGTCCGGGTGGTCCGCTGCTCGATCCGCTTCTCGGATCGGGTCTGCACGATCCGATCGACGAAGATCCCAGGGGTGTGGATCGAGTCCGGATCGAGGGTGCCCAAGGGGACGATCTCCTCGACCTCCGCGATGGTCACCCGACCACAGGTCGCAGCCGGGGGATTGAAGTTCCGCGCGGTGCGGCGGTAGACCAAGTTGCCGGAGGGATCCGCCTTCCACGCCTTGACCAACGACAGGTCGGTCCGGATGCCTCGCTCGAGGACGAAGGTCTCTCCGTCGAACTCCGCGGTCGGCTTCCCCTTGGCGACGAGGGTGCCGACGCCCGTCCGCACGTAGAACGCTGCGATGCCCGCGCCGCCGGCCCGCATCCGCTCGGCGAGCGTTCCCTGCGGATTGAACTCGACCTCGAGCTCGCCGGACATGAACTGACGCTCGAACTCGGCATTCTCGCCGACATAGCTCGAGACCATCTTGCGGATCTGCTTGGTCTTCAGGAGCAGGCCAAGGCCCCAGTCATCGACCCCGGCGTTGTTGCTGACGATCGTGAGGTCTCGCACGCCGCTGTCGCGGAGCGCGACGATCAACTGCTCGGGGATGCCGCAGAGCCCGAAGCCTCCGACCGCGATGCTCATGCCGTCGCGAACAAGCCCCGCGAGTGAATCGCCCGGCGAACGATGGATCTTTCCTGCCATGGGGCGGGAGTCTAGTGAACCGCGAGACGTCCACGCGACCGGGCGGTCAGTTCTCGGAGACCGCCTCGAGGGGCTCCTCGCCCTGCTCGGGATAGGTCTCCTCGAGGGCGATGCGGATCTTCTCCAGCGCCTTGTTCTGGATCTGCCGCACCCGCTCCTTGGTGACGCCGATGATCTGCCCGACCTGCTCGAGGGTCAGGGGCATGGGCTGGTCGGACTCGAGCCCGAAGCGGTAGTGGATCACCGTCTTCTCGACGTCGGAGAGATCCGCGTCGTTGTTGAGGACGATGTGCTTGACCTCGTCCGCGCACTCGCGCTCGTGCGTCGCCCGCAGCGTCTCGAGGTGGTTCGACTTCTCCATCGCGGGGTCGAAGTCCGTCGGGAACCGCTGGCGGTACTTGGTGGACTTGATGCCCTGGCGGCTGAACGCCTTCAGGATCGCCCGGCAGGCGTAGGTCGAGAACTTGAAGCCGCGACCGCAGTCGAACTTGTCCACCGACCGCAGCAGCGCCATGTTGCCCTCGCTGACCATGTCGGCGAAGTCCACCTCGCTCATGCGGGTGCGCTTCGCCATGGCGAGGACGAGCGCGAGGTTCGTCTCCGCGATCTGCTCGCGGTACTGCTTGGCGACTCGGTACCACGACAGCAACTCGCGGGCAGTCGCCACGTCGGGCATCCTGCTGCCGAGCTTCTTCTGGATCTGTCGGACGCGATGCCGGGCGTAGTTGTACTGAAGGAAGAGCACCCGCTCCTCGGCGCCGGTGAGCAGCACCGTACCCGTGCTGCGCGAGCCGGGCTCGCGCTCCCGCCCGCTGATGAAGCTGTCCATCAGGGGTCGGTACCACGACACGTCGGGCTTCTGGATCGGCGGGGCGTCGTCGTAGATGCGCCGCTCGGCGCCGTCGCGGTAGAACTCGGCGGAGTCGATGTAGTCCATCGGCTCCTCAAGGATCAACTTCACGAGGCGCTCCTCCTCGGCGGTGAGGCGGACCTCGGCGCGACCGGCCTTCGCCGGCGCCTGAGGCCGACCCGCCGGGCGCGTGAGACCGCGACGGCGGTTCAGGCGCTCGAGGGGGGAGTTGCGACCAATCATGGAGTTGAGCATCGACGTATGCCTTCCCGACCCATCAAACGTGATTGACTTGGGCAGGGGCGACTGACTTGCGGATTCCGGACTTCAGGTCCGCGATTCGGGACTGCACGCAGTCCGAGGATCTTCTTGATACGGACGGACTGCCGCGGGGTTCTTCCCCCAAGACCCCGTCAACCACTTTCTTGGTGCCTTGAACTCCCAAGCAACGAGAGTGACCCGAACTCGGACGCTGGCACCCCTTTGTTCGGGGGGTGTCCGAATCAGTTTCAGTGCTTGGAGGATCGGGGAGTCTGAGAAAAGTGGGCACCATCGACCCGACCGACTTGCGGCGGGCTGATGGCTTTGATCAATGGAGGTCCAAGGACCGGTCTACTCAGGTCGCCCGCCGGTGGTGTCGTAGACCCACGCGTCGCCGGGTCGCGAGTAGTCGACCACCTCTCCCGGAGCGAAGAAGAGCCCCAACTCCTTCGCTGCAGCCTCCGGGGAGTCGGAGCCGTGAATCAAGTTGAAGCTGTTCGAGACGCCAAAGTCCCCTCGGATGGTGCCGGCGGCCGCCTTCGAGCCGAACGTTGCCCCCATGAGGTTGCGGCAGATGGTGATCGCGCCAAGTCCGCGGACCGCGAGCACCACCACGGGGCTGCTCGTCATGAACCGCACGAGTCCGGGGTAGAAGGGCTTCTGGCGGTGGTCGGCGTAGTGACGGGCGGCGAGCGCCTCGTCGATCCGCATCAGCTTCATGCCGACGACCTGCAGACCCTTGTCTTCGAGGCGGGCGATGATCCGGCCGACGAGCGACCGTTGCACGGCATCCGGCTTGAGGATGATGAGGGTGGTTTCCATGGGGCGGAAAGGGTAGCAGCCTCGCCGCCCGCAGGCTGCCCACGCCGGCGAAGTTTCACCTTGCCCGCAACCTCCCCGCCGATACCGCTACGCTGCCGCGGGCGGGGAGGGGATCCCCGACGAGCCCGTCCAGCCTGCTCGATGGAGAGAGCCATGTCCGGCACGGAGACGCCGACCCTGGAATCGCCTGCTTCCCCCCGAACCCGTGGATCCAAGCCGGACCCCAAGCCGGACCCCAAGCCGGACCCCAAGTCGGACATCAAGTCGGACCCCAAGTCGGACCCCAAGTCGGACAAGCGCCGACCGGCCCGCGGCGCGACCGCGGAGGAGATGTCGCAGCGTCAGCGGGAGATCTCGGTCAGCGAGTTCTTCGCGAAGAATCGGCATCTGCTCGGCTTCGACAACCCCCGCAAGGCGCTCCTGACGACCGTCAAGGAGGCGGTGGACAACTCCCTCGACGCATGCGAGGAGGCGGGGATCCTGCCGACGATCCGCGTCGAGTTGATGCCGCTCTCGGAGACGCGCTTCCGCGTGACCGTCCGGGACAACGGTCCAGGCATCGTGCGCAAGCAGATCGAGAACGTCTTCGGTCGGCTGCTCTACGGCTCGAAGTTCCATCGCCTGAAGATGAGCCGAGGTCAGCAGGGGATCGGCATCTCCGCCGCCGGCATGTACGGGCTCATGACCACCGGTCGTCCGGTGGTCATCCTCAGCCGCACCCGCGCGAAGGACCCGGTGCACGAGGTGGTCCTGAAGATGGACACCTCGCGCAACCGTGCCGACATCGTCAGCGACTCCGAGCGCACCGACGATGCCGGGATCTTCCCGGAGGGACACGGCACGCAGGTCTCCATCGAGCTCGAGGGCAAGTACCTGAAGGGGCGGCAGTCGGTCGACGAGTACCTCGAGCAGACCGCGATCGCGAACCCCCACGCCCGGATCGAGTACCGCACGCCCACCGGCGAGGAGATCCTCTTCGACCGCGCGGTCGCGGAGTTGCCTCCCGAGACCGAGGAGATCAAGCCGCACCCCAAGGGCATCGAGCTCGGGATCCTGATCCAGATGCTCGAGCGGACGAGCGCCACGCAGCTCGGCGCGTTCTTCAAGCAGGAGTTCTGCCGGATCGGACCCTCCGTCGCGAAGGAGATCTGCGCGAGCGCGGGACTCTCCGACCGCACCTGGGTCAAGCAGGTCGGGCATGCGGACGCGGAGCGCCTCTACCAGGCGCTCGAGCAGGTGAAGGTCTCCGCGCCGCCCACCAACTGCGTGCAGGCGATCGGCACGAAGACGCTCCTCGCTGGTCTCCTCAAGGAGGTCAAGGCGGAGTTCTACGCGGCGAGCACGCGACCGCCGTCGGTCTATCGAGGTCGTCCCTTCATCATCGAGGCGGCGATCGCCTTCGGCGGCGCCCTCGACTCGGAGGAGCCGAGCCGCGTGATCCGCTTCGCGAACCGCGTGCCGCTCCAGTACCAGCAGGCGGCCTGCTCGAGCTTCAAGGCGGTGCTCGAGACGAACTGGCGCAACTACGGGCTCGCCCAGCCCCGCGGGAGCGTGCCCGTCGCGCCGCTCGTCGTGATGCTGCACATGGCGAGCGTGTGGGTGCCGTTCACCAGCGAGAGCAAGGAGGCGATCGCCGACTACGACGAGATCCGCAAGGAGATGCGGCTCGCCCTGCAGGAGTGCGGCCGCAGGCTGCAGACCTACCTCAACCGGCGCCGCCGCATGGCGAGGCAGGGCGAGCGACGGAGCGCCTTCCTCCGCTACATCGGCGAGATCTCCAAGAGCTGCGGCGAGCTCACCGGTCGCGATGCCAAGGCGGTCTACGACGCGCTCATGAAGCAGGCGGAGGCGAAGACCGCGGAGTTCGACCTCGTCCTCGACGACGAGGGACGGGTGGTCGACGACGGCGGGTCGCTCGCGAAGGACGAGGGCGTGGTGATCGTCGAGAGCCGGCAGACCGCCCTGACCTCCCCGGTCGAGGGCGAGGGCGCCGCGCCGCCGGTCGAGGGCGGGACCCTGTTCGCCGATTCGCCCGCGGCTTCCACCAAGCGAGCCAAGCGGTCCTGAGGGAGAGGAGCAACGACTCATGGCGAAGAAGAACGCGGCGAACGGCGCCGCTGCTGCAACGGGTCGCGTGGGCGCGAAGCGGCCGTCCGACGAGCGGACGCTCGGAAGGCTCGTCGACCTCGGCACGAAGGTCTCGACGGAGTCGGTCGCGGGAAGCGACCCCTTCGTGGACATCCCCACGCGGGCGCTCTCCAACACGAACTGGAACGCCAAGCGGCGGATCCTCGAGATGGGCGACGCGAGCCAGCGCCGGAACCTCTTCAACCTCGGGCAGGCCCGCAAGTTCATGCAGACCCTGCTCATCGCGAGCGGCTGCAAGGAGCTCATCGAGCAGGGAAAGACCCTCTCGCTCCGCTCGATGTACTACAAGAGCCTGCACACGATCGCCGGGACGAAGGAGAAGACCTTCGCCGACCAGGAGGAGTCCGACCCGATCATCGAGGACCTCGAGGTCGCCCTCGGGTCGCTCCGCGAGGAGCTCCACGTCTTCGCGAGCGAGCGCGGCAAGGTCGTCGGCAACCTGACGATCATCGACAACGGGGACGAGATCGACCTCCGGCGGATGGGCACCGGTGGATACGCGATCCCCTCCATCGTCGAGCCGAGCGTCATCAAGTTCGGCAAGTGCGAGGCGAAGTTCATCCTGCACGTCGAGAAGGGCACGGTCTGGGCACGCTTCAACGAGGACCGCTTCTGGCAGAAGCACGGCTGCATCCTGACCGAGGGCGGCGGGCAGCCGCCCCGCGGCGTGCGGCGCCTGCTGCGCCGCATGCATGACGAGCTTGGTCTGCCCGTCTACTGCCTCCTCGACTGCGACCCGTGGGGGCACTACATCTACAGCGTCATCAAGCAGGGCTCGATGAACCTCGCCTTCGAGAGCGAGCGGATGGCGATCCCCGACGCCAAGTTCATCGGGATCCGCGCATCGGACTACGAGCGGTACGGGCTGACCGACGACGTGCAGATCGCGCTGTCGGACCGGGACACCGGACGAGCGAAGCAGATCGCCGAGTACCCCTGGTTCGCCGGCAAGAAGGAGTGGCAGCGGGAGATCCAGACGCTGCTGCGGAACGGCTTCAAGATGGAGGTGGAGTCGCTGATCACGAAGGGCATCTCCTTCGTGACGGAGACCTACGTGCCGCAGAAGCTCGCGCAGAAGGACTGGCTCGACTGACGCGTCGCGAGTTCCTCAGCCGGAGCCGAGGGCGGAGGCGGTGGTCGTCGGGGTCGGGCGGCGCCGGGGAATCCTGATCACGAAGTCGCTGCCGCGACCCGGCTCGGAGTGGACGGTCAGGCGACCGCCATGCTCCTCCGCGATGCGGCGGGAGGTGGGCAGTCCCAGACCGCTGCCCCCACGCTTCCCGCTGACGTACGGGCGGAAGATCTCCTCGAGCCGGTCGGCAGGGATCCCCGGACCGGTGTCGATGACGTGGATGCGGACCTCGGCGTCGTCCGCCTCCAGGCGCACGATGAGCTCGCCCTTCGGCGGGGTGGCGGCGCTCCCGGGACCGTCCATCGCCTGCACGGCGTTCAGCATCAGGTTGAGCACGGCCTGCTTGAGGTGCGCCTCGTCGACCTCCGCCTCGATCGGTCCCTCGGGGATCTCGGCTCGGAGCACGATCGCGGACTGGTCGCACTGCGGGTGGAAGAAGTCCACGAGGTCGGAGAGAAGCGAGGCGACGTCGTGGCGCTGCAGTGCGAGCCGCATCCGACCGGCGTAGCGGAGGAAGTCCTCGAGGATCCCGCGGAGGCGGACCGTCTCGCGGACGAGTCCCTCGACCCGCCGGCGCAGGCGCCGCCGCGTCTCCTCGTCATGGACCTGCTCCTCGAGGTCCTCGTCGAGGAGCTGCGCGTTCAGCACGAGCGTCGAGAGCGGGTTCTTGATCTCGTGCGCCAGGCCGCCGGTCATGGAACTGACCTCGGCGAGCCGATCGCGGGCGGACCTGGTGGACTGCTCCGCGGCGGCAAGCGCCTCGCGGTCCCGACGACGATCCCGGCGGAGCCGTGCCCACGCGACCGCCGACCAGACCGCAATCACCAGCGAGACGACCACGATCGCCCACGCGAGCGGGACTGACCCGCCCATCGACGGACCGGTCACGGGGGCCGTCGGCATCGCCGCGAGCATCATCGCCACCAACGCACCTCCGGGAGCCGCGCGGTGGTCCGGCCGAAGGGTCGCGCCGACCGCGCGGTCAGGACGCCGCGGGCGTCGCGACCCGAGCGGAGCGGACCTTCGTCGCCGCCCATCCCTTGGGACCGCGATGGGCGGAGTAGACGACCGACTCGCCGTCGCGCAGGGTCCGGAAGCCCGACTCCTGCTCGATCGCCGAGAAGTGGACGAAGATGTCCTGACCCTCCGGGCCCACCACGAAGCCGAAGCCCTTGCGGGCGTCGAACCACTTCACCGATCCTTCACGGTCGATCAGTTCCTCGACCTGCTCCATCATCCACCTCCAAGGCAGTCGGCGACTGCGATTTGATGCTGCGAAGACTCGAACTTCCAGAGGTCAGGAGATTGTGAAGACGTCCGTCGAGCGACGCAAGAGGTCGTCGCCGAGAAGTTCCACGATGCCCCATTCGTCCGGGCGGGTCAGCTCGAACGGGCCTCGACCAGCAACGCCTTGCGGGACAACTTGATCCGTCCGTTCTCGTCGACGTTGATGACCTTGACCCGCACCACGTCGCCCACCTTGACCTGGTCGGTCACGCTCTTGACGAAGCCCTCGGCGAGCTCCGAGATGTGGCACATGCCGTCGGTGCCGGGGACGAGCTCGACGAACGCGCCGAACTCCTTCACCGCCACCACGCGACCCTCGAAGATCGAACCGACGCGGATCTCGGCGCCGAGCGCCTCGACCTCCGCCTTCGCCCGTCGACCGCCCTCGGCGTCCGTCGAGGCGATGTGGACGGTGCCGTCCTCCTCGACGTCGATGGTGACGCCGTAGCGCTCCTGGATGCCGCGGATGGTCTTGCCGCCGGGACCGATGAGCTTGCCGATCTTCTCGGGGTCGATCTTGACGACCACGATGCGCGGCGCGAGCGGCGAGATGTCCGGACGCGGCTCGGCGAGCGTCCGGCGCATGGTCTCGATGATCTGCAGGCGACCTTCCTTCGCCTGGGCGAGGATCGACTGGATCTCGTCGATGCCGAGACCGCGGGCCTTCAGGTCGAGCTGGATCCCGGTGATGCCCTCGCGGGTGCCCGCCACCTTGAAGTCCATCTCGCCGAAGAAGTCCTCCTCGCCGATGATGTCCGTCACGTGGGTGACCTTGCCGGACTCGCTGGTGAAGCGGCCGACCGAGATGCCCGCGCAGACGCCCTTGATGGGGACGCCCGCGTCCATCAGCGCCATGCAGCCGCCGCAGACCGACGCCATGCTCGAGGAGCCGTTGCTCTCGGTGATGTCGCTGATGACGCGGATGGTGTAGGGGAACTCCTCGCTCGAGGGCAGGATCCCGAGCAGCGAACGCTCCGCGAGGGCGCCGTGCCCGATCTCGCGGCGACCGGGGCCGGTGATGCGGCCCGCCTCGCCGGTGCAGAAGGGCGGGAAGTTGTAGTGGAGGTAGAACTTCTTGGCGTACTCGGGCATCAGCCCGTCGATGATCTGCTCGTCCTTGCCGGTGCCGAGGGCGCAGGACACGAGCGACTGCGTCTCGCCCCGCTGGAAGAACGCCGAGCCGTGGGTGCGGGGGAAGAGACCGACCGAGATGTCGATCGGGCGGATCTCGCGGAGCCCGCGACCGTCGGGACGGATGCCCTTCTCGGCGACGAGCGTGTGGGTGATCTTCTTCTCGAGGTCGCGGAACGCCTCCTTCGCCTGGCGCCGACGGTCCTCGGCGGCGAGGTGGTCGAGGTAGCTGCCGGAGGTCGAAGCCGGGAAGTGCTGGTGGAGCAGCTCCTCGAGCAGGGCATCGACCGCCGCGTTGCGGGCCTGCTTGCCGGGGATCGTCCTCGCCTGCGTCAGGCGGTCGTACACCTTCGCCTTCACGAGGGAGACGACCTCGTCCGACGGCAGGGTGGACTTCCCGGGCTTCACCTCGGGCGCCCCGCACTTGCGGCGGAGCTCGTTCATGAGCTCCAGGATCGGACGGACGCCCTCGTGGAGACCGAACTTGATCGCCTCGAGCATGGTCGCCTCGTCGATCTCCGCGGCGCCGACCTCGATCATGTTGATGCCGTCGGCGTGACCGGAGAGCACCAGGTCGAGGTCGGAGAAGTCAAGCTGCGCCTGGGTGGGATTGATCACGAAGCGGGGACCGCTCTCGGTGAAGACCCGACCGACGCGGACCGTCGCGACCGGACCTTGGAAGGGAGCATCGGTGACGCAGAGCGCGGCGCTCGCGCCGCAGCAGGCGACGACGTCCGCGTCGTTCTGACCGTCATGGCTCATCACCCACGCCTGGACCTGCACCTCGTCCACGAAGCCCTTGGGGAAGAGGGGACGGATCGGGCGATCCATCATCCGCATGGTGAGGATCTCCTTCTCGCTCGGCGCGCCCTCGCGCTTGCGGAAGCCGCCGGGGAACTTGCCGCCGGCGGGCATGCGCTCGCGGTAGTCGCACTGGAGCGGGAAGAAGTCGATGCCGACTCGCGGCGCTGCGCGGACGGCGGAGGCGAGCACGACGGTGTCGCCGTAGGTCACGAGGACGGCGCCGCTCGCGAGCTTCGCGACGCGACCGGTCTCGAAGCGGAGGATGCGACCGCCGACCTCTCGCTCGACGATGGTGATGGACATGATGCGGGGACTCCTTGACCGGAAGAACCGGTCGGGTTCGTGGGCGCCACGATGAACGGGCACCCGACAGGGGGAGGAGCCGCCCGGATGGCAGAAGGCATGTCGCGGTCCTCGGGACCGATCCGTGCCCACTGCCAGCAGGGCGGCATGACGATGCCGCCGGGGCGGCGGGCTACTTGCGAAGACCGAGCCGCTGGATCAGCTCGTGATACTTCGCGCGATCAGTCGAGGCGAGGTACTTCAGGAGCCGGTTCCGGCGCCCCACCATGAGGAGAAGCCCCCGACGGGAGCTGTGGTCCTTGGGGTGGTTCGGGAAGTGACCCTGAAGGTGGTTGATGCGATCGGTGAGCAGGGCGATCTGCACCTCCGGCGAGCCGGAGTCTCCGTCGTGACGACGGTTGGACGTGATCACCTGCTGCTTGTTGTGGGTTTCGACGCTCATGCTGCTCTTCCGCCCCGGAGGGCGGCACTGACCTCGTGACTTCTGGATGGTCCCCCCGTCCCGGGAGGACGCCTTGGACCTTGCTTGGACCTTTGGAGAATCGCGGAGGATAGCAGAGTCCCCCGAAGGTGGAAGACCTGCGACGCGAAGTTCCCGCCGACCGACCGAGCGACGGTTCGCCGCGACTCGGGAGGTATTCTCCGCCGCCCATGCCCGATCCAGCCCCCACGTCCGCGTCCGGCGCGTCCCTTGAGGGTCTCCTCGCGGCTCGGGAGGCGCTCTTGCGGGAGTCCGCCCGCCTCGAGGAAGGGGGTGGAGCCAAGGGGGTCGAGCGCCAGCACCGCCACGGACGCCTGACCGCCCGCGAGCGGATCGATCAACTCCTCGATCCGGGGACGCCCCGACTCGAGTGCGGACTGTTCGCGGCGCACGGCATGTACCGCGAGCACGGGGGGGCGCCCGCGGCGGGCGTCGTGACGGCGATCGGCGTGGTCGAGGGTCGGCCCTGCATGGTCATCGCCAACGACGCCACGGTGAAGGCCGGGGCGTTCTTCCCGATGACCTGCAAGAAGATCATCCGCGCCCAGGTCGTCGCCGAGCGGGCGAGGATCCCGCTGATCTACCTCGTCGACAGCGCGGGCGTGTACCTGCCGCTCCAGGAGGACGTCTTCCCCGACGTCGATGACTTCGGGCGGATCTTCCGCAACAACGCGGTGATCTCGGCGCAGGGCATCCCGCAGCTCGCCGCGATCATGGGCAACTGCGTCGCCGGGGGCGGCTACCTCCCGGTCTTGTGCGACACCTTGGTGATGACCGAGGGAAGCGGGCTCTACCTCGCCGGACCGGCGCTCGTGAAGGCGGCGATCGGTCAGGACGTCTCGAGCGAGGAGCTCGGCGGCGCGGAGATGCACGCCCAGATCTCGGGCACCATCGACTTCCGGGAGAAGGACGATCCGGCGGCGATCGTGCGGCTGCGTCGGCTCATGTCTGCCGTCGAGAGCGCCCGGCGGATGCCGACGCCTCCGTCGGCGCCGCGCGACCCTGCACGTCCCTCCGCCGACCTCGCGACGGTCTTCCGGAGCGGACCGGGGTCGCAGTACGACGTGCGCGACCTACTTGGCTGCGTGGTCGACGGCGAGAGCCTCGACGAGTATCGGGGCGAGCATGGTCGAAGCATCGTCTGCGCCTACGCGCGCCTCGGCGGGTTCCCCTGCGGGATCGTCGCGAACCAGCGGAAGCTCACCGAGCGGGCGATGCCGGGCGGGAAGGCGGGTCCCGCGAGGTCCATGAACATGCCCGGGGTGATCTACGACGACAGCGCCGACAAGGCGGCGCGGTTCATCATGGACTGCAACCAGAAGCGGATCCCGCTCGTGTTCATCCACGACACCACCGGCTTCATGGTGGGTCGGGACAGCGAGCAGGGCGGCATCATCCGCGCGGGCGCGAAGATGGTGAACGCGATGAGCAACTGCGTGGTGCCGAAGGTGGTGCTCATCACCGGGTCGAGCTACGGCGCCGGCAACTACGCGATGTGCGGCCGAGCCTTCGATCCCTTCCTGACCCTTGCCTGGCCGGGTTCGAGGTGCGCGGTGATGGGGGCGGCGCAGGCGGCGGGGACGCTGCTCCAGATCGACCTCGCCGCGCGGGAGCGACGCGGGGAGAAGATCGACGAGTCGGAGCGGAGGGCGCTCCTCGCGGCGATCACCGCGAGCTACTCCGAGCAGCAGGACATCCTGCACGGCGCCGCCCGGGGGTGGCTCGACCGGATGATCGATCCGCTGCGGACGCGCGAGGATCTCTGCTTCGCGGTCGCGGTCGCCGCGGGCAGCCCGATGGAGGGGTCCTTCCGGACCGGCGTGCTGCAGACCTGAGGATCAGGCGCGGCGCCGCGTGATGCGGATCACCGAAGCGAGCAGGATCGCGGCGCTTGGCGCCGGGACCACCGTGTAGTCGAGCACCAGCCGCGGGCGACCATCGGGGCTCGCGTGGTGCCGCGAGTCGAACCGCCGTGCCGTCCCGTTCTGCGACTCGTCGCCGATCAGGATCCACCCGAAGTTGCTCGCGCCGTCGGCGAGCCAGGCGAGCACGTCCTGCCGCATGCCCTCGCTCGAGACTTGATAGGCGCCCATCGCGCCGACCTCGAGGGTCGCGCTCGGGGGCGCCGCGAAGTCGCCGCCGGGAGCGTTCCAGAAGGCGACGTCGTAGAACGCATGCAGCCAGGTCGCGGAGCCGGGCGTCGCGGGCGCGCCGGCGCCCTCGTTGCCCGAGGCGTCCGAGGTGCCCTCTCCCCACGCGGTCGTCACGCGGTGAAGCTGGATCGTGGTCGCGTCCGGTCCACCCTGGGAGAGGACCAGCTCGAGCCGCGCCGAGTGCAGCTCGATCGGGGCGCCCCCGAGCGACGCGGCGAAGCCCGCGAGGTCGAAGGCGATCAGTCCACGCCGTCGCAGACCTTGGTTGTTCCTTCCCGCAAAGAACCACTCGCCGGCGCCGTTGGCGAGCGGGATCGTGGCGGACTCGTAGAGCGTCGCGTCGAGGGAGGCGTCGAGCACCGTGACCTCGGCGTCGACGGTCGCGACGACCCCGAGCGCCGCGAGCACGCCCGTGGCGGCGAGAAGTCGGGCATGGGTCGGGTGCGCGTCGACGCTGGATCGGGGCATCAGGCTAAACCTACCTCGCGATCATGAAGGTGCCACCGGCGGCGGGTGAATTCCGCGCGGGTCCCGATCGACGGTCGCCTCCCGCGAGGATCGATCCTCCCACCTTGCCGAGTCGCGCGGCTCGCGGACCATAGGATCCGGGCGATGCCACCCTCGATCCCACGCAGGCTCGTCGTCGCGAGCTCGAACCCGCACAAGGTCGAGGAGATCGACGCGGTGCTCATGCCGCTCGGCGTCGAGTTGCTCCGGCTGGATCAGGCGGGCGGCGGGGGACTGCCCGAGCCCGAGGAGGACGGCGAGACCTTCGAGGCGAACGCGAGGATCAAGGCGACCGCCTACGCGCGGGCGGTCGGTCTCCCATGCCTTGCCGACGACTCCGGTCTCGAGGTCGATGCGCTCGGCGGCGAGCCGGGCGTGCGGAGCGCCCGATGGTCTGGCGTCGCCGGGGACCGCGCGACCCGCGATGCGGCGAACAACCGGCTGCTCGTGGATCGAATCAGGAGCATCCCGATCCACGCGCGTTCGGCACGGTTCGTCTGCGCGATGTGCCTCGCCATGCCGGACGGTTCGATCCTCGCGGAGAGCCGCGGCACCTTCGAGGGCGTGATCGTCGAGCGACCTCGTGGCACGAACGGGTTCGGCTACGACCCGCATCTGCTGCTGCCGGCGGAGGGGCGCACCAGCGCCGAACTTGCGCCCGAGGAGAAGAACGCCCGAAGCCACCGCGGCACGGCGACGCGGGCGATCGCGGCGATGCTGCTCGGGAGCGCCGTCGGCGGCTGAGATGGCGCCAACCGTCCCGCTCACGGTCCTCGACCTCCGCGAGCAGCGGTACTCCTGCCATGGCTGCGGGGACTGCTGCCGCGACTTCAGCGTGCAGTTGCGCGACGAGGACCTCGACCGCCTCCGATCGCAGCGGTGGGAGGAGCGGCTCGGCGAGAAGGTGACGGTGGAGTTCCGCGGTCGGCGCTACCTGCGGCAGCGTCCCGACGGCGCGTGCGTCTTTCTTCAGCCCGGCGGTCTCTGCCGCATCCACGCCGAGTTCGGCTTCGACGAGAAGCCCGTCGCCTGCCGCCTCTTCCCGTTCAACCTCGCGCCGGACGCCCGCGGCGTGCGGGCGGGTCTCAACTTCGCCTGCTCGAGCGTGCGGGCGAACCGCGGCGCCGCGCTCGGCGGACACCGCGGCGACCTCGAGCGGGCGCTGCGGGAGGTTCCGGAGGCGGTCGCCGTCGCGCCGCCGCGGCTGCAGCGCGAGCTCCGGGCGGAAGCGACGGAGGTCGAGGCGGTCGTCGAGGGGATCGACTCGTGGTTGCGACGCCCGTCGGTGGCGCTCGCCACCCGGCTCGACGGCTTTGCATGGCTCGCGCAGTCCCTCGGCGCCGCGTCGCTCTCGAAGGTGCGTGGAGGACGCCTCAGGGAGCTGGTGGACCTGCTCTCGTCGGCGCTGCCAGGCGAGCTTGACCATCATCCCGTGGCGCCTCCGAGCCGTGGGCAGGTGCGCCTCATGCGCCAGGCGGCGTTCGCGCGGATCGAGGATCCGCGGCTCGTCGGCGACGAGGATCGACCGTCGCTGTGGGCGCGGCTCGACCAGTGGCGGCGAAGCCGCCGCTTCGCGCGGGGTCGTGGCGCCGTGCCTCCGCTCGCCCGCGGCTGGAGCGTGCCGGGCTCGTTCGAAGCGATCGAGGCGACGGCGAAGGCGCCGCCGGACGAGGCGATCGACGACCTCGTGCGGCGCTGGCTTCGCGCGACGCTTCGAGGTGGGCGTGCCTGGGGCAGCGGCTACTACGGCTGGTCGATCGCCGACGGCGTGCAGGCGCTGGCGCTCGACGCGGCATGCCTCGGCTGGCTCGCCCGGGCGCATGCGGCGGGGGCAGGAACGACGGTGGTCAACCTCGCCTCCGTCGCCGAGGCGGTCGGTCGCATCGATCGCGCGAGGGGACGGGCCGCGTGGCTCGGCGGTGCCGCGGAGCGGCTCAGGCTTCGCTACTTCGCGGTCGACGACGGGCTGCGCCGGCTGGTCCGCTCGCAGTGGTGACGGGTGCCCGCGGCGTCGCGCCGTGGGCGGATCACCCGCCGGAGCTCGTCGCCCCGCGGCGTCCGAGCAGCCGGCGGAGGCACCAGATTGATCCCACGGTGCCGAGGGGGATCATCACGATCGCCTCGCCCACCGACTCGATGAGGGCAAGCTGGAAGAACACCGCGTCGATCTGCGTCGGGTCGAGCGTTCCGTCGGCGAGCGTCGAGGCGAGCCATGCCACCGCGACCTCCCGGTAGCCGAAGCGACCGAGCGGGTTGAGGCTCACGAGGATCCCGACGAGGGCGAGCACGATCGAGTCGGCGAGGTCGATCGGGAGGTCGAGGATCAGCACCGCGGCGTGCATCCGACCGATCCACATCGCCTGCTCCAGGAAGCGCAGCGACGCCGCGCCCCAGAGCGACGCGGGATCCGTCGCGAGGAGCCGAAGCGACTCGCTCCGGGCGCCGAGCAGCCGCCGCGTCAGGATCGCGGCGATCCAGAATCCGAGGAGTCCCACCACGAGCCACGACGCCGCGATGAACCAGGGGGTCTCCGGGAACAGCCAGGCGACCGAGGCGCCGGCGACCGCCCAGATCCCGACCCCCGCGGTGACCCACACGAACCACGCCGCCGCCGCCGGGATCCGCATCCGCGACACGCGGAGCGCGTAGGCGACGCGGGCGATCGCCCCGAGGCGGACCGGCGCGTAGTTCAGCACCGACGCCATGGCGTTGACCGCCTCCATCTCCATCAGTCCGAGCCGGGCGAGCGGTCGGCCTCCCGCCCAGAAGATCGCGCCGTTCAGAAGCAGGCTCACGAAGCTGCAGCCGATGATCAGGGCGATCGGGGCAGGCGATGCCTCGCGGAGGACCTGCCAGTCCGCGCTCGAGAATGCCTTCCACGCGCACCAACCGATCAAGGCGGTGCCGCCCGCGAAGCCGACGATCTGCATCGCGAGCCGCGCCGGACTGAGCATCCGCGAGGCGATCGCTCCAGGTCGGTCGGCGTCGGGAGTTGGTCCGCCCTCGATCACTTGCCGACTCCCCTCGCCGCCTGTCGCCGTCGCTCGCGCCGGATCACCGCCAGCGCCGAGAGACCATCCCGCCAGCGGATCTTCTTTCCCTCCGCGACGCTGCGGGGGGCATACCGCACCGGGACCTCGGCGATGCGGACGCCGTGCCGGGAGAGCGCCGCGGTGATCTGCGGCTCGATGCCGAAGCCATCCTCGTCGAGCTCCGGCAGGATCGCCCGCACGATGGGCATGGCGATCAGCTTCAGCCCGCACTCCATGTCGGTCAGCACCTGGCCGGTCATTCGGTTGCTCGCCCTCGTGAGGAACCAGTTGCCCAGTCGCTGGATCGGCCCCAACGCGGGGGCGTCGCCGCCCCACCAGCGGGTTCCGTAGACGGCGCGATGGCGATCGTCGAGCCGCTCGAGCATCGCGGCATGATCGCGCGGGTCGTACTCGAGGTCGGCATCCTGCAGGACCACCGCGTCGTCGGCATCCGCCGACCCGAGCGAGTCGAGTCCCGTCCGGATCGCCGCGCCCTTGCCGCGATTCCGGTCGTGCCGCAGCAGCCGGATCGTGACGCCTCGACCGGCGAGCTCATCGACGCTGCTTCGGGCGACCGACCACCCGCCTTCGCTCGAGTGGTCGTCCACCACGACGATGGCTCGTCGCCAGCCGGAGGGCAGCGATGCCTCCGCGATGCGGGCGAGGATCTCGGGGAGCGTGCGGGCCTCCTCGTAGTGCGGGACGACGGCGTGGAGGACCGGCACGCGGACCTCCGGCTCAGGACTGCTTGGGCTGCCCGCCGATGGCGCTTCGCATCCCGGTGTCGGCGATCACGTTCTGCATGCGGTAGTAGTCCATCACGCCGAAGTGACCGCTGCGGAGGGCGTCCGCCATCGCCTTGGGGACCTCGGCCTCGGCGAGGATGACGAGGGCGCGGTTCTGCTGCGCCTTCGCCTGGAACTCCGCCTCCTCGGCGAGGGCGAGCGCACGTCGCTTCTCCGCCTCGGCCTGGTACCGCTTCTTGTCCGCCTCCGCCTGATCGGTCTGGAGCTTCGCCCCGATGTTCGCCCCGACGTCGATGTCGGCGATGTCGATCGAGAGGATCTCGAACGCGGTACCGGAATCGAGACCCTTCGCCAGCACCGTCTTCGAGATCTTGTCGGGGTTCTCCAGCACCGCCTTGTGGCTGCCGGCGGAGCCGATGGTCGAGATGATGCCCTCGCCGACGCGGGCGATGATCGTCTCCTCGGTGGCGCCTCCGACGAGTCGGGCGATGTTGGTCCGGACGGTGACGCGGGCCTTCGCCTGCAGCTGGATGCCGTCCTGCGCGACCGCGTCGATGGTGGTCTTCCCCGACTGCTGGCTCGGGCAGTCGATGACCTTCGGATCGACCGAAGTCTTCACCGCGTCGAGGATGTCGCGACCCGCGAGGTCGATCGCCGTCGCCCGCTCCCAGCCGAGGTCGATCTTCGCCTTGTCCGCCGCGATCATCGCCCGCACCACGCGGCTCACGTTGCCGCCGGCGAGGTAGTGTGCCTCGAGCACGTTCGTCGGGATCTCGAGCCCCGCCTTCTTCGCGGAGATGCGGTTGATCACGATGACGTCGGGACGGACCTTCCTGAAGCGCATCATGAGCAGGTCGAGCAGGGCGACCTTCGCGCCGGAGAGCATCGCCTGAAGCCAAAGCTGGATGACCTGGCTCAGGACGAAGAGGACGAACAAGCCGAACAGCCCGACGCCGACGAGCAGGACGATCCAGAGCCAGCCGAGCCCGCCCGCCGCTTGGGCGAGGACGAGGGGGAGCGTGGACGAGGAGTTCGTGGGCATGGGAACCTCCGGACGCGTCGGGACGCGGGCGACCGTCGACCGCGGGGCGGGAGGGTAGCACCCCGCCGCGGAGCCCGTCGGAGGTCAGCCGGAGGCGCGGGGTCGCACGCGAAGCGCGTTGTCCCGGGCGTCGATCACCTCGACCTCAACCTCGGCGTCGATCACGCCGAAGTCGGCGACCGCGTCGAGCCGGCGTCCCTCGATCCGCACGAATCCGACCGGACGAAGCGGCGTGACCGTGCGGCCGACGCGACCGACCAGCGCCGCGAGCGAGGCATCCGGGGCGGTGCCCCGGGCGATCGAGCGGTCGGTGGGATCCAGCTCGGAGCCGGACTCGGTCGCCCGCAGGATCATCCGCCGTCCGAGCGGCGAGCTCGCCCATACCTTCACGCCGAAGACGATCGCCACCGGCGCCAGGAGCGCGTAGAGCGCTAGCGCGGCGAGCCCCCAGATCGGATCGTGGGCGAAGAACGCGCCGACCGACCCGATCGCCGCCAGCGCACAGAGCAGGGCGATCAGACCGCCGCTCGGGATCAGGAACTCGAGCACGAAGAGGAAGACCGCGACGCCCGCGAGGACGAGACCAAGCACCAGCGCGGTGTCCGGCGACGCCGCGGACGCCGATGCTGCGGCGGCGAGGAGCAGGCTCATGTCCACGGCTCCACCTCGAGCGTTCCATCCCTCTCGCCGCGGGACCGCACGGGGGTCCCCGGCTCCACGAAGGATCCGTCGGATCGGGCATCGAAGGTGCGACCTTCGAACTCCACGCGCCCGCTCGGACGAAGCTGGCTCACCGCCACGCCCATCGCTCCGGCGGGCGGAAGATCCTCGCGCGTGGGCTCGACCCGCGCGGACGCGGTGGTCGTCCCATCGATGGCGCCTCGCAGCACCAGTCGATCCAATCCGCGGATCGCCCCGAAGTGCCTCGACAGCATCCAGAGCCCGACGCCTGCAGCGAACGCCGCCGCGAGCGTCGTGGCGAGCCCGGTCACGAGCTGCTGCTGCCACTCACCCGAGCCGATCGAGCCATCGACGAAGGTGCCGACGAGCCCCACGAAGAGGCACAGGATCCCCGCGACCCCGGCGACCCCGAAGCCCGGCAGCACGAAGAGCTCGATCGCGACGAGCGCCAGACCGACGAGGACGAGCGCCACCTCCCACCACTGGGCGAGTCCTGCGAGCGCGGGGGCGCCGATCAAGGCGACGAGGGCCAGCGCGGCGGCGGTGCCGAAGACGCCGAATCCCGGCGACGCGATCTCGACGAAGAAACCGACGAGGAGCACCGCGATCAGGACGAGCCGGACCGGCCAGCTGACGAGGAACCGCACGAGCATCTCGGACCAGGTCTCGTCGAGGCGAACGACCTCGGTCGCGCCGAAGTAGGCGCGGAGCGACTCGACGTCGGCGATCTTGGTGGACGCGAGCCCGTAGGCGATCGCCTCGTCGGCGCGGACGGTGAGGAGCTCCTCGCTCCCGATCACCTGCCCGATGAGCCTCCACTGCCCGCGGTCCGCCGGCGTGAGCATCCGCCGCATGGACGCGGTCGCGTCGGCGGGATCCTCGAGGAACGCGTCGGGCGCCGTGCCCGGCTCTTCCACGGGCGCCACTGGCGCCACGACCTCGCGCGGCGAGCCGCGCTGCCGCAGGCGGGGCGGCGGCTCGCCGAAGGCGATCTCGTACTCGCCGGCGTCGACGAACATCCGCTCGCCGGTGCGGATCTCCTCGATGAGCCACAACTCCATGGTGACGGCGATGAACGATTGGACGAGCTTCTCGTCGATGCCGCGCCGCCGGGCGCTGTCGACCACCTCGGAGAGGAGGGGCGCCTCCAGCTTCGCCCGCTCCGCGACGGGCAGCTGGAGCAGCCCCACGATCGGGAGACCTTGGATCGGCGCGGCGTCTCCGAAGACCGACTCGGGATGCACCACCGTGTCGCGGCAGGCGAGGGCGATGATCGTTCCGGCGGAGAACGCCTTGGGATTGATCCACGCCACGGTGTTCGCCGGCGCCGCCGTGCGGAGCAGGTGGCAGATCTCGAGCGTCGCGAGCATCTCGCCGCCGGGCGTGTCGAGGTCGATCACCACCGCGCCGGCGCCAAGCCTCGTCGCCTCCTGCAGTCGGCGCTCGAGGGACCGCTGCGTCACGCGGTCGATCTCGCCATGGACCGGCAGCACCGCGACGAGGTTCGCCTGCCGCGCGGCGGGCACCGCCTCGACCTGCGAGGCGGCGGCGAGGAGCACCAGTCCGGCAAGCCACGGCATGGCGCGATTGTACGGATGCCGGGGCGCGTTTCATCGCGGCGCAAAAACACGCCGACCGGTCCGAGGACCGGTCGGCGGAAGGCTGCGTCGAGAAGGTTGCTCAGTCCCAGTTGTCGGTGGGAATGGTGACGGCGTTCGCGTTGCCGCCCATCGACTTCACCAGGTAGAGCCACACGTCGCTGCCCGTGCCCGAGGACGCCGAGCCGAGGTCGTTCTTGAACGTGTTGTCGAACGCGTTGTTCGTGCCGACCCGCTTGAACTTCTCGGGGAAGAACGTCTTCTCGAGCTGGACGCTGTTGTCGTTGTAGACGATGTGACCCCACCACTCCCGCGGCGGACCGTGGATCTCGGAGGTCTTCGAGTTCAGCATCTGCTGCACGTCGCCGTCCTTGCAACCGCGGTTGCCGAGGGTCGCGAAGGACGAGTCGCTGGAGCTGTTCCAGTGCTTCGCCTTGCGGGGACCCGCGAGCGGCAACGCTGCATAGGAGGTGTGCGAGACCGCGAGGAGGTCCGACCGCATCCGGTCGTCCCAGTACACGTTCTGGGCGGGGTTCTTGCGGTCGTACTCGTAGAAGGTCATCGTGGAGACGTTCGGGCTCACCTCGGCGGTGCTCACGAGGAGCTCCGCGGGGTAGAGGTTCTCCATGACCGCGAGCGAGTGGACGTTCGCATGGCTGTTCTGCGTGACGTCCTCCGGACCGCGACCCATGATCAGCTGACCGTTCACGGGAAGCCGACGCTTGAGACCGGGGGTCGGGAAGATGCCGCCGGACTGCGCCGCCGAGGTCAGCCAGCCGCTGTGGACCTGCTTCAGCTGGGTGGCGTCGCGGGTGGCACGAGCGGTGGCGCGGGCGCGGGCGAGCGCCGGCAGGAGGATCGCGAGCAGGATGCCGATGATCGCGATGACCACCAGCAGCTCGACGAGGGTGAAGCCCTGCTTGTTGTTCGTTCGGTTCATGATGAGTTGCTCCTGATCAGGTGGAGGAATGATTCGACGACGGCTCACGAGTCGAGCAGACGGTCGGTCTTGACGTTGGCGAGACCCTCGCCGTACTGGGTGTTGGCGGTGACCGCCTGGCAGATGCCGATCCAAGTGTCGCCGGCGCGGACGTTGTTGTTGCCGGGGATGCCGCAGGGGAACTCCGCCGCGAAGACGTTGTCCTTGCGGAGGGTCACCGAGCCGCACTCGTACTCGACGTCGTCGGGAAAGGGGCTCTTCCACTGCACGCCGCGGGCGTCGTTGAACACGCCGTAGCCCTGCCACTCCTTCGAGCTACCGTGGAGCAGAATCGTCGGGCTCTTGGTGAACTCATCGCCCGTCAGCACGCCGTCCTTGGTGCCGCGGGTCGAGATGACCGGTCGGGGACGCCCGTTGCCGACCTGCCGCCAGTTCGCCTTCTTGCGCTCGCCGGCGAGGATGAGGTTGGCGTACGAGGTGTTGCACACGCCGCTGCCGACGGGGAAGTTGATCTTGTCGTCGAAGGTCGTGTCCCAGTACTTGTCCTGGCTCGGGTTGTACTGGGTGTAGTCGTAGTCGGTCTTGACCTGGACGACGCCGTTCACCTCGGTCGGACCGTAGCAGAGCTCCGGCTTGAAGTACTCCTGGGCGATGAGCGCCGAGAAGAGACCGCGGGTGGTGTTCTGGGTGACGTCCTCGCTGCCCTGACCCTGGATCTGAACCTGCTGGTTGCCGATCTGGGTTGCCTGGCGGTTGACCAAGCCTGGGGTGAGGAACCGCTGTCGGATGTCGTTGTTGGACGACGTGATCAGGCTCTTCACGACCTCGGTCTGCTGCTGGAGGTCCTTGGCGCTCTTGGCAGTCGCCTGCGCCTTGGCGAGCGCCGGGAGCAGCAGGCCGATCAGAGTCGCGATGATTCCGATCACGACCAGCAACTCGACGAGGGTGAAGCCCCTCTCCTTGGGTCGAACGGTCATGGGCAATGTCTCCTTCTGAAGTACCTCGAGCGGAACGCCCGCTCGTTGCGAGAGACCAGCCCGCCGAACGGCGGGATGGATGAAGCCGAAGGACCTAGAACGATGGTGACCGGCGACCGGGTCGGCGTGCTTGGGTGCCGAGCGTTGCTTCCGCGTGGAGCCCGACCAAGGTCCTAGACGGTCCAACACGGTCTAGGTCAGTCGAGGTCAGTCCAAGGCGGTGCTTGGCGATCCCACTCACGACCGCGCCGTGGCGTTCTGGCAGCTCGCCGTCGGGTCATGGTGCGTCAACGCACCACGCTTCGACGATGGTTGGGAGGAGATGGCGGGCAACTCTTGTCCGACGTCCTCAGCCGACCAGCCCTCGTCGGAACGACTCTCAAGCAGTTCCGGCGAAGGGACGCGTCTGCCCGACGCGGGAGGCGGCGGGCGGCGGTCTCGGGATGTCGACTGGCTGCGACCTGACGATGAATCGGGGTCGCGATCGACGAATGAGTGCGGGGTGAGTCGGAACCGCTGAAGGAAGCCTGGATGATGGGTCGCGGTTCGTCTCGGTACTGCCGCAGCCGGTCCGGCGGCGAGGAACGCTCGCCGCCGTCAACAACATACTGCGGGCGAAGGTACGGTCAAGTTCCCGCGTGCTCCAAGTTTTCGCCGAAATGAGGGATCGCGAGGTCGGGATCCGGCAGGTCCGAGAGCATGACCTCGACGTCGGAGCCTTCCATGCCCAGACCTTCGGACTCCTCGCAGGACCCTTCCGTCGATCCGATCGTCCGACGCGTCGCGGAGCTCGGACTGGTCCTTCCGGAACCGCCGCGCCCGGTCGCCGCCTACGTGCCCTGCGTCCGCAGCGGATCGCTCCTCTTCATCGCCGGTCAGATCCCCTTTCGGGGCGGCACGCTGATGGCGATGGGTCCGGTTCCCTCGCGGACCTCGGTCGAGCTCGCGATCGAGGCTGCGAGGCAGTGCGGGCTGAACGCCCTCGCCATCGCCTCCGCGGAGCTCGGCGGACGTCTCTCCTTGGTGCGGAGGGTCGTGCGGCTCGGCGTGTTCGTCGCGAGCGATCCTTCCTTCGAAGACCATCCGAAGGTCGCCGATGGAGCGAGCCAACTGATGCTCGAGGTGTTCGGAGAGTCCGGACGCCACGCGCGAGCCGCCGTGGGATCTCCCTCGCTTCCCCGGGGCGCGTCGGTCGAGGTGGAGGTCCTGCTCGAGGTGTCGGCGTAGCGGATCAGACCCGACGCGCAACGAAGGTCGTCACTTGGAGAGCACGACGACCATCAGCACCAGGTTCCCGACGATGCTCGCCGCCAGGATGGCGACGAGCACGGGGCTGATCGACGAGCCGCCGCTCGCGCTTCGAACCTCGGTGGCGACCGGGGGCGGCGTCGATGGCGAGGCGACGATCGCCGCCGCGACCGCGCCGAGGTCGGAGTGGCCGCGGGCGTGCACCGGGGACTCGCCCCGGGCGACGGAGTCGAGGTCCTCGAGCAGTTGTCCGGCGTCCTGATGACGCTTGGCAGGATCCTTCTCGAGCAGCATCTCGATCACCTGCGCGGTGCCCGAGGAGAGCTGCGGGTTCACGTGGTCCGGCGGCGTGAGCTCGGACTTGAGGTGGCGGTTCATCACCTCGTTGGGCGTCTTGCCGGAGAAGGGGACCCGCCCGGCGACCATGTGATAGAAGGTCGCGCCGAGTCCGTAGAGGTCCGCCGCTGGACCGATCTCGCGGAGACCGCGGATCTGCTCGGGACTGATGTAGTAGGGGGTGCCGTACGCCTTCCCCGCCTCCGCCTCCGCGGCCTCGCGGTCGGAGACGCCGCGGGCGAGACCGAGGTCCGCCAGCTTCACGACGCCGCCCTTGCTCAGCATGATGTTCTTGGGCTTGATGTCGCGGTGGATGAAGCCCTGCGAGTGGGCGTGCTTCAGCGCCGAGGCGACCTGCCGCACGATCTCGATCGCCTCGCGCTCGGGGATGCGACCGCTGCGGGTGATGCGGTCATGGACGGTCTCTCCGTCCACGAACTCCATCACGAAGTAGTGCTGATCGCCGGACTGACCGACGTCGTACGCGGCGACGATGTTCTGGTCGTTGAACTTCGCGGCGGCGCGACCCTCGCGGTAGAACCGCTCGATGAACTTCGCGTCCGAGGAGAAGCGACGCGGCATCAACTTGATCGCGACCATGCGGTCGAGGCTGATCTGCTTCGCGAGGTACACCGTCGCCATCGCCCCGGCGCCGAGCTTCTTGATGATGCGGTAGCCGGGGATGTGCTGGCTCGCGCGGTCGGTCTCCATCTCCGACCGAATCCGCTGGAGCTGCCGTTCGGTGACGAGCCGCTCGTGGAGAAGGACCTCCGGAAGGGTGGGTGGCGGCGTCCGCGCGGCGAGTTGGCGGAGGCAGTCCTGCAGCTCCTCGATGCTGAGGAACCCCCGCTCGACGAGCAGCCTGCCCAGCACCGTGTCGTAGCCCGTGCCGCTTCGCGATCGGTCCGAGGCATCGCCGTTCCGAGGCGTCGGGGCGGCGTCGCCGGTCGGGGGCACCGGCTCGTCGGGACTGGTGGCGGGGGTGGAGGTGTCCACGAGGGGCTGATTCGGACGGACCCGCGGAATGGGTGCAGCGGCGGTTCGGACCGGAGCGCCCGGAGCCCCGGACTATTCTTCATACCCGTGGCAGTGTCAACCGCCTCAGTGCAAGCCCGTCGGGATCGCAGGCTCCCGGACCTCGTCCTCGCGAGCCGCTCGCCTCGGAGGCTCCGCCTGCTCGAGGCGCACGGCTTCACTGCCTTGGTGCGACCGGCGAGGATCGACGACGCGCTCGTCCCCCTCGCCGCGGACGTCGGACCGGTGGTCGCGGCGACGGCGTTGGCGTGGCTGAAGGCACGGGACGTCCTGACCCAAGGGGACCTCCCGGCGGGCACCTGGGTGCTCGCCGCCGACACCATCCGCGACCTGGACGGGAGGTTGCTCGGCAAGCCGAGCGACCGCGAGCATGCAAGGCGGATGCTCGAATCGCTCTTCGATCGCGAGCACCGGACCGTCACCGGCGTATGCCTCGTGCGGGTCGGAGAAGCACTTCCGCCGACGCGACGCCTCTGGGCGGAGGCTGCCTTGGTCGCCGTGGATCGTCCCTCGGCTGCGTTGGTGCGGTCGCATCTCGACTCGGGAGCATGGCAGGGCAAGGCGGGCGGCTACAGCCTCGACGAGGTTCGTCGCGCGGGATGGTCCATCCGCTGCGTCGGCGATCCCCAGGTCGTTCTTGGGCTCCCGGTGGAGAGCGTCCTTCGCGAACTCGCGCAAGCCGAGCGTGGGGGGACCGCGTGATCGCCTCGACCGACCTGCCTCTTGGCGTGGCGGTCGCGATCGCCGTGGGGCTCGCCGCGGCGAGCGCCTGGTACTGGCGTCGGCTCGAGCGACCCGGGATTCCTGAGGCATCGCGTCGCCTGCGCCGCTTCTCGATCCTGCTCTCGATGCTGCTGCTTCCGGGATTGGTCTGGTGCTCCGCCGTCATCGATCACCGGGTCGATCCGGTCGGCTACGTCACCGGATGGGTGGCGTGCATGGGCATCCTGCTGCTCATCGTGCTGACGGCGGTCGCGGACGTCCTCAGCACGATGGTGCTCCATCGACGCGAGCGTCGACGACTGATCGAGCGAGTCGGACCTTCGCCCCGACGCGAGCAGGCGACGTGACCTCCTCGATCGCCCGCGGGCCCGTCGGAGGTCCATCGATCCTCTGGGCGCTCCCCTCGTGGATCTACGGCGCGGCGGTGGCGGTCCGGAATCGACGATTCGACGCGGGTCGAGGCGTGGCGCGGCTCCCGTGTCCGGTCGTCTCGATCGGCAACCTGACCCTCGGGGGGACCGGCAAGACGCCGATGGTCGCCGAGGTGGCGAGGATGCTCGACGCCGCCGAACGGCGTCCGATCGTCGCGCTCCGCGGCTACAAGTCGCGCGACGGTCGAAGCGACGAGGCGGAACTGCACCGCCAGGCGCTGCCCGCGATCCCGGTGATCGTCGGCGCCGATCGCCGACGGGCGATCCTCGAGTCGGGCGTCGATCTTGCTCCGCCGAGCGTCGTGATCCTCGACGATGGCTTCCAGCACCGTCGCCTCGCCCGCGACCTCGACGTCGTGCTGGTCGATGCGACGCGACCGGGACTCGATGACCGGCTCGTGCCCGCCGGATGGCTCCGCGAGCCGGTGGGCGGGCTTCGTCGCGCGGACGTGGTGATCGTCACGCGAGCCCCCGGGGTGGACCCTCGCCTCGCGTCCCGCATCGAGCGGGCTCACGGACGACCTCCCGTCGCATGGACGAGCCACGCCTGGAGCTTGCTCGAGATCCATCGCGGGACGGCCGGTCCGGAGCTCGCGTCCATGGATTGGCTGAGGGGTCGCCGGGTCGCGACGCTGTCCGGCACCGGTCACCCGGACTCCTTCCGAGCCATGGTGCGGGAGCATGGTGCGGAAGAACTCGCGAATCTTCCCGCCGCGGACCATCAGCACTACGACCTCGCCGCGGCGGCCCGCCTCGAGCGAGCGGTCGAGACCGCCGGGGCGTCCTGCCTCGTCACCACCGCCAAGGACTGGGTCAAGCTGGGTCGCGTCTGGTCAGGTCGCCTGCCCGCGGTCGTGCCTTCTCTCTCGCTTCGATGGATCGAGGGTCGGGAGGCGTTCCTCGAACGACTCCTGCAGTCCATCCGCCGAGATCAATCCAATGAGGTGGTTCCGCGGACCGGACGCCCCGCACAAACCTCCTAAATCCATGCTGCCGTCGGACTTGTCCTTGACCACCCCCTGATCCACTCCCATACTCGATCGAGTCTCGTCCAGCGGACGAGCTCGGATATCGGACGGTTGAGTTGATCTACTCGGTTGGGATCGACTCGTGGGACCGTCGTCGCAGGGACTGGTGCGACCGGCAGGCGCCTTCCGAGGCTTGGAACTGAGAAGTGGGGTGAGTGCATGGCGACGACGACCAAGAAGGAACTGATCGACCGGATCTCCGAGGAGACCCAGATCCGCCGCTCCGACGTGAAGCGGGCGGTCCAGTCCTTCCTTGACCACGTGATCAACGAGCTCGGGCGCGGGAACCGCCTCGAGTTCCGCGACTTCGGGGTGTTCGAGATCAAGGAGCGTGCGCCCCGGCTCGCCCAGAACCCGAAGACCCTCGAGCGGGTGCAGGTCCCGGCGAAGCGGACGGTCAAGTTCAAGCTCGGTCGCCTGATGCGGCAGAGCCTCGACGGCGAGATCGTGATCGATCCGAGCCAGGACTCCGACGACGAGTGACCGCGAGCGGCGGTCCCTGAACATCCTGTCGCGTCGGCGGACCACCTTGTCCGCGCGGCGGTCGCGGCGATGATGAGAGGATGCCCGAGGCGCTCCCGTCGACGTTCCGCTCCGCCCGCGAGAGGACTGCACCTGACCTCGCCCGCCTGATGCAGTCGCTGCCGCCGCAGGCGCTCGAGGCGGAGATGAGCCTGCTTGGCGCGCTCCTCTGGGACTCCCGCGTGGTCGGCGACGTGGTGACGGTGCTCCGCGGCGGCGAGGACTTCGCGAGACCCTCGCATCGGGTGATCTACGACTCGATCGTCGAGCTCTACGACCGACACGGCGCCGTGGACGTGGTCCAGCTCCATCAGCGGCTGACCGACCGCGGCATCCTCGACGACGTGGGCGGGCTCGAGTACGTGCTCAAGCTCGCCGAGAGCGTGCCGAGCGCCGCGAACGCGGTGCACTACGCGGAGCTCGTGCGCGAGAAGGCGATCCTCCGCGAGCTGATCGGCGCCGCGGGCGAGATCCTCGAGGAGGCGCACCACTCCCGCGACGGCGCGTCGATGGTGCTCGAGTCCGCGGAGCAGCGGATCTTCCAGATCGCCCAGCGCCGCGATCGGGCGGTGATGACCGACCTCCGGCAGATCCTCGACGAGACGATGCGGCGGCTCGAGGAGAACGAGGGTCGCACGATCACCGGGGTCGCGACCGGCTACGTCGAGCTCGACGAGATGACGAGCGGCCTGCAGCCCGGCGAGATGATCATCGTCGCGGCGCGTCCCTCCATGGGGAAGACGGCGCTCGCCCTGAACCTCGCGGAGAACGTCGCGATGGATGGGCGACCGGTCGCGTTCTTCAGCCTGGAGATGAGCCGCCAGCAGCTGGTGCAGCGCCTGCTCTGCTCGCGCGGGCAGATCGACGGCCAGCGATTCCGGCGGAACCTGCTCCGGCAGGAGGACTACCAGCGGCTCATGGCGGCGTGCAACGAGCTCTCCTCGGCGCCGATCCTGATCGACGACACGCCCGGGCTCACCCTGCTGCAGCTCCGCTCCAAGGCGCGGCGGATGAAGGAGAAGTCCGGGCTCCAGGCGATCTTCCTCGACTACCTCCAGCTCATGAGCGCCGGAGGACGCGTGGAGAGCCGCCAGCTCGAGGTCAGCGAGATCAGCCGCGGCATCAAGGCGATGGCCCGCGAGCTCGAGGTGCCGGTGGTCTGCCTCAGCCAGCTCAATCGCGCGGCGGAGCAGCGCGAGGGGCATCGACCCCGCATGAGCGACCTCCGCGAGTCCGGCTCGATCGAGCAGGACGCGGACGTCGTCTGCATGCTGCACCGCGAGGAGTACTACCACCGCGCCGAGCCCGACTGGGCCGAGCAGAACCCCGACAAGGTCGGCGTCGCCGAGCTGATCGTCGCCAAGCAGCGAAACGGCCCCACCGGCACGGTCGACCTCGCCTGGGACTCCGCGACGACCCGCTTCCGGACGCTGAGTCACGCCGCGCCGCCGGCGGGCGTGGTGGTGGATCGCCCACGGACGCCCAGCCGCCCGCGCCCCGACGACGACGGCTTCGACATTCCGATCTGATCCCGAACCCCGCGGAGGGTGCAATCGCGGGTCCGCGAGGCGGTTCCATCCCTCGGGAACCCGAAGGCGAGGGCGCCCGCCGATCCTCTCGAGGCGGAAGCGGCGGCGTCCCGGACCGAGCGGCGCATGGCGGATCTCCACGACCCAACCCCCGAAGCCGTGCAGGAGTCGCTGCAGCTCGCCGCGGAGGGCGACGAGCCGGCGTGGCGCCGCATCGTCGAGTGGTTCACGCCGCGGGTGTTCGGCATGATCCGGGCGCAGTGCGGCAACGCCGAGCTCGCCGAGGAGATCACCCAGTCGACCTTCTGCACCCTCGCCGCGAAGCTCGACGAGTACGTCGAGAGCGGGCGCTTCGAGGCGTGGATCTTCCGCATCGCCATGAACCGCCTCCGCGACGAGATGCGTCGGCGGAAGCGGCACGCGACCCCGATGGAGGATTCCGTCCTGACGGGCATCGCCCCGGGGCGGTGGGATCCCGAGCCGGTCGATCGACGGCGGCTCTTCCGGGCGCTCGCCGACGCGATGGCGCGGCTCTCGCCCTCGGACCGCCAGGTCATCGAGCTGCGTCACGTGGGCGGTCTGAGCTTCCGGCAGATGGCGGAGTTCCTCGACGAGCCGCTCGGCACCCTGCTCGCCCGGCACCATCGGGCGCTCCGCAAGCTCCGGGAACTGCTCGGCCCGGACGTCGCCGAGGAGATGGAGGACCTTGCATGATTGCGTCGGCGGGCGTCGCCCCGCGTGCGTCAAGAGTCCGTACCGTCCGCAATGCCTCCGCGACCGGGGCGTTGCCCCACCTCGTCCATCACCCCGGACGCCTCCCATGAACACCCCTGACCCGAACCGTGACCCTCGGACTCCGCCGGACGCGGGCGACGACCTGCGCTGGAGCCGGCTCGCCCGCGGCATCGAGTCGCTCTCGGGCAGTCCGCGCCCGCCGCAGGACCTCGCACGCCGGGCATTCGAGGCGTCGCGACCGGCGATCCTCGCCCGCCGGACGCTCCGGTCGGGGTCGTCGGTCTCCTCGTCCGCGTCGTGGACCGAGCTGCTTCGCTTCCCGTCGCTCGCCCGCCTCGCGATGGCGGCGTCGATCCTGCTCGCCCTCGCCTGGGCGGGTCGCGCGTGGTGGACGATCAATCGGACCGGTCCGGACCTCGCGGAGGCGCCCGCGGTCGATCCGGCGCCACCCGCCGACCTCGTGGACGAGCCGCCGAGCGTCGCCGAGCCGCTTCTCGTCGCGATGCTCGGAGTCGATGCCTCGGAGTGGACCGCCAACTTCGCGGATGCGTCCGGCGTCGAGGCGCTTGCCGTGCTCGAGGCGCGGCGCACGCGGATCGACGACTACGACGCAGAGTTCGAGGCGATCATCGGCGACCTTCGTGATGCGAAGGGGATGTGATCCATGGATGGCTCCTCGCGATTCCCTCGGCTCCTCGGCCCGACGCGGACCTCCCTCGCCGCGGCGATCCTCCTCGCGGGGGTCTCGACCGCCAAGGCGCAGGAGCCTTCGCCTCCTCCGCCGAGACCGCAGGATCGGCAGGCGGATCACGCGGAGTCTCCGCCGGCGGCGCCTCCGAGCGAGGCGGAGAGCGGGGAACGTCGGCGTGGCGATCGAGGTGCTCGTCCCGGCGCCCCGCCCTGGCCGCGAGGTGGTCGCGGGGAGCGGGAGGGCGACGGCTCGCCGCGTCGGCTCACGCCCGAGCAGGTCGAGATGGTCATCGAGGTCGCGCGGGAGGTCTTCCCCGAGTGGGGCGAGCGGCTCGAGCAGATGCGGGCGTCCGATCCGGAGGCGCTCGAGCGGGCGGTCGCGAGCAACGCGCGGCGGCTCTTCTCGCTCGCGATGCTCCGTCGCCGGAACCCCGAGCTCTACGAGCTGAAGGTCACCGAGCTCCGCAACCAGATGGAGCTTCGCCGCCTCTCGGAGGCGATGGCGGCGCTCCGCGGCGCCGGCGCGGAGGAGGAGGCGATCGGCGCGCTCCGCGCCCAGATCCGCGTGCTCGCCACCGAGCAGGTCGACCTCGAGCTCCGGACCCGCGCGCTCGAGCTCGCGGCGATGGACGACGCGCTCCGCCGCATGAAGGACGAGCTCGCCACCGACACGAACGCCCGCGCCGCGTCGATCGACGCGATGGTCGAGGCGATCGAGAGCGGTCGCCCGCCCGCCGACGATCCAGCGTCGGGGGAGCGGGTTCCCGGCGAGCGGCGGGACCGCTCGGCGCCGCGGGACCGCGGCCCGATGCCGCCGCCGCTGCCTCCGGTCGCGGTCCCCTGAGCCAGATCGAGCCGCCTCCGCCGGTATCGTGACCTCATGCCCGAGTCCGCGGAGGGCGGCGCCGTCGCCGCGACCGGTCGTCGTCGAGCGCCCCTGCCGGCGCGCGTCGGCGTGGTGATGCTCGGGCTCCTCGCGGGGGCCTGCCTCCTCTCGATCCCCTGGACGTTCGAGCGGCTTCCCGACGCCGCGGGGCGCGGCGTGGCGCCGCGGCGCTTCGAGGCGGCGAACCTCAAGCTCAACCTGCTCGCCCCTTGGTGGATGGAGGACGCGGAGTCCTCGACCCGACGCCGCGAGGCGATCGAGGCGGGGGAGTTCGTGCCGGGAAGCACGCTGGGCACCGATCGGCTCGGTCGCGACGTCCTCGCGCGGGTGCTCGCCGGCGGCGTGGTGAGCCTCGCCGTCGGGACCTCCGCGGCGGCGATCGCCCTCCTCCTCGGCACCGCGGTCGGCGCGGTCAGCGGCTTCGCGGGAGGACGCGTCGATGCGGTCCTCATGCGGTCGGTCGACGTCCTGTACGGACTCCCCTCGATCCTGCTGGTGGTGCTCCTCGCGATCGCGGTGGACGGCGTGATCGAGCGGTCCGGCTGGCGACCCGACTCGACCTCGCGGCAGTGGATCAGCCTCGTCACGCTCTTCGTCGCGATCGGCGGGGTCGGCTGGCTGACGCTTGCGCGGATCGTCCGCGGGCAGGTGCTGAGCCTGCGGGGGCAGCCGTTCATGGAGGCGTGCGAGGCGCTCGCCATCCCGCGCACGAGGCAGATGCTCCGGCACGTGCTGCCGAACCTCGCGGGACCGGTGCTCGTCTACGCGACCCTCGCCGTGCCCGCCGCGATGCTCTCGGAGAGCTTCCTCAGCTTCCTCGGGATCGGCGTGCGGGAGCCGCTGCCGAGCTGGGGCAACCTCGCCGCCGAGGGACTGCAGGAGCTGAATCCCTTCCGAAGCCGGTGGTGGCTGCTCGCGGCGCCGTGCCTCGCGCTCTCCGCGACGCTGGTGGGGCTCAATCTTCTCGGCGATCACCTTCGTCGGAGGTTTGATCCGACCACCCGGACGCCGTAAGGTGCGGGATCGCCGGATCCACCGCCGGACGCGGCGGACGTGACGCATCCGACGGCGCCGCCACCTCGATCCTCGGACTCACCCATGCAGAACCGGTTCGGTCTGAAGGACTTCGTCCTCCTCGTGCTCCTCGTCGTCGTCGCCGTGAGCGTGTGGCTCGGGATCTCCGCCGGCGACCGGAACCTGGAGGTCCTGCTCCGCATCGAGAAGCGGCTCGGCGACCTCGAGACGAGCCTCTTCACGGGCGGCGACTCCGCCAAGACCGGCGACCTCGCGAAGGAGGTGGCGGAGCTCCGGACCGCCATCCTCCAGCGACCGGTGAACGTCATCATCCAGGGTGGCGGCACCGCGAGCGCCGCGCCCGCCGAGGTCGTTCCCGCGGGGAGCGGCCAGGCGCCGACCTCGACGCCCTCGTCTCCCTCCGCGACGACCGCCTCCCGCGACGAGTCCTGGGCGCGACCGGGCGTCGCGATCGAGTGGCAGGAGCCGTGGCGGTTCTCCTCCGATCCGCGCGAGGTGCCCGGCTTCCGCGTCGGCGGCGAGTTCACCGAGATCTTCGGCGCCCAGCCGGCGAAGCTGACGCCCTACCTCTCCTCGGACGTCTACGGGCGGCGGGTGATCGACGAGGTCTGCGACTCGCTCGCCGCGTACGACCCCGCGACGCTCGCGATCCGCGGTCGCCTCGCCTCGGCGTGGCAGCAGGATCCGGACGGCCTCTGGCTCCGCGTGCGGATCCGCGACGACGCGGTCTTCAGCGATGGCGCCCCGGTCACCGCCGAGGACGTTCGCTGGACGCTGAAGGACTTCGTCTTCAATCCCCAGATCGAGGCGGAGCGCTCGCGCTCGACCCTCGACATGATCGAGGACGTGACGGTGATCGACGAGAAGACCGTCGAGTTCGTCTTCAACCAGGCGCTCTTCACGAACCTCGCGTACTCGCTCGGGATCTACGTGCTGCCGAAGCACTTCTACGCGCAGTTCGAGCCCTCCACCATCAACCAGTCGACGGGTCTGCTCATGGGCTCCGGAGGGTTCAAGATGCCGGCGCTCGATCCCGCGCGGCAGTGGGCGCCGGGCGAGGACGTGGTCATCGTCCGAAACGACCGCTTCTGGGGCCCGCGAACGCCGCTCGAGCGGCTCCGCTACAAGACCGTGACCAACGACCTCGCGTCGCTCGTCGCGTACCGAAACGGCGAGGGCGACATGCTCACCCCCACCTCGCCGCAGTTCAACCAGACCCGCGCGGAGCCGGACTGGGAGAAGAACAACTGGTCGCTCGAGTGGGTGAACATGCGCTCGGGCTACAGCTTCATCGCGTGGCAGTGCGGTCCGCGCAACGGTCGGCTCACGCCCTTCCACGACCGCCGGGTTCGCCGCGGCATGACGATGATCCTCGACCGCGAGCGGATGATCCGCGACATCTTCGACGGCATCGGGATCGTCTCGACGGGTCCCAACAACCCCGAGAGCCCGACCGCGAATCCCGCCGTCGAGCCCTGGCCCTATGACCCCGAGCAGGCAAGGGCGCTCTTCGCCGAGGCGGGATGGGAGGACCGCAACGGCGACGGCGTCCTCGAGGACGCGGAGGGCAAGGAGTTCCAGTTCGAGCTCACCATGGCGACCGGCGGCGAGATCGTCGAGCGGATCACCAGCTACGTGAAGGGGCAGTGCACCCGCGCCGGGATCCGCTGCAACATCCGCCTCGTGGACTGGTCGATCTACCAGGACCTGCTCAAGCGCCGCGACTTCGACGCGGTGATGATGGCGTGGTCGGCGTCGTCGCCCGAGAGCGATCCGAAGCAGATCTGGCACTCCTCTTCGATCCTCGACCAGGGCGACAACTTCATCCAGTGGTCGAACGCGGACGCGGACGGGCTGATCGACGCGATCCGCCGGACCCTCGACGTGGACGAGCGGATGATGATCTGGCACCGCTTCCACGAGGTGGTGCACGAGGACCAGCCCTACACCTTCATCCGCGTCTCGCCGTGGCTCCGCTTCGTGAAGGGCGACATCGGCAACGTGGAGACCTACAAGGTGGGCCTCGTGCCGAGCGAGTTCTTCCGCGGCGCCGGGCCGGTGCCGAAGCCGGGCTCCTGAGCCGCCCGACGACCGAGACGCCGACTCGACCCCGCGGACGCCCGATCGATGCTCTCCTACATCGCCCGACGACTCGCGATGATGCTGCCGACCCTCGTCGGCATCACGCTGCTCGTCTTCCTGCTGATCGCGCTCTCGCCGGGCGGGATCGGGGCGAGCCTGCGGGTGAGCGGCGGTCAGATGGAGGCAAGCAAGGCGGCGCAGCTCGAGGCGTACCTCGAGGACCGCTACGGCCTCGACGATCCGGTGCTGATGCAGTACGCCCGGTGGCTCGGCCGCATCAGCCCGGTGAAGTTCGGCGCCCGTGATCAGGTCACGCCCTCCGGCGAGCTGGTCCGACCTCCGAAGGACGTGAAGCCGCTGTTCCTCGGGGACTCGTGGTTCTCCGACCTCGCGCTCGACGACGCGGCGAAGGCCCGCCTCGCCGCGCTGCCGCCGCCGGGACCGCTCCTCGACGAGGCGCAGGTGCTCGAGGAGCACAAGGCGGCGACCCGTGCATATGCCGCGGCGCGGGCGTCCTACGTGGCGGCGACGCGGCGCCTGAAGGACGCGGTCGCGACCTACGCCGAGGAGACCGGGATCGCCGGCGCCGTCGACGCCGACGGCAAGCCGGTCGAGGGCGTGCTCGCCCGCCATGACCCGGTCGACGCGGCGCCGAGCTGGCAGCCGGTGCAGGCGGCGGCGCTGCAGGCGCTCGAGTCGCTCGAGGCGGCGGAGGCGGCGGGCGCTCGGCTCGGGCGGGCGTTCGACGCGAGACCCTTCCCCGAGGTGGGCGTGCCGATCATCCCGGGCTCGCTGAGCCTCGCGGCGCCCGACTTCGGCGTCGCCTTCAGCCGCGGTCGACCGGTGCTCGACCTCATCGCGACGGCGCTTCCGGTGACGATCCTCCTGAACGTCCTCGCGATCCCCGTCATCTACCTCATCGCGATCCCGACCGGCATGCTCGCCGCGGTGCGTCGCGGCTCGTGGGTGGACGTCGGCACCGGCGCCCTCTTCGTCGCGCTCTGGTCGGTGCCCACGGTCTGGGCGGGCGTGCTCGCGATCGGCTACCTCGCGAACAAGCAGTACCTCGGGCTCTTCCCGGTGAGCGGTCTCCACGACAGCGGCGCCGACTCGATGCTCTACCTGCCGCGCGTCGTCGACGGCACGCTCGAGCCCGGCTACCTGCTCGACCTCCTCTGGCACCTCGCGCTGCCGGTGGCGTGCCTGGTCTACGGCGGCTTCGCGGTGCTCGCCAAGCAGACCCGCGCGGCGATGCTCGACAACCTGAGCGCCGACTACGTCCGCACCGCCCGCGCGAAGGGCGTGCCCGCGCGGGCGGTGATCCTCCGGCACGTCTTCCGGAACAGCCTGCTGCCCCTGATCACCATGTTCGTGAGCGTCTTCCCCGCGATGCTCGCGGGCTCGGTCGTCATCGAGCGGATCTTCTCGGTGCCGGGGATGGGAAGCCTCATCATCGAGGCGATCAACCTCCGCGACCGCGAGCTGATCCTCGCCAACACCCTGATGATCGCCTGCGTGAACCTGCTCGCGCTCCTCCTCGCGGACATCCTCTACGCCCTCGCCGATCCCCGCGTCTCCTACGACTGATCCCCGCCATGCCCGACCTCGCCGAGAAGAACCCGATGCCCGACGCCGTCACCGGCGTGGACCTCATGCGCGGGATCGGCGCGGTCGAGGCGAAGGGCTTCTGGGAGGACGCCTGGAGCCGGGTGCTCCGCCGCCGCGGCGCGATGCTCGCGCTCGTCTGGATCTCGATCGTCGCCTTCTTCGCGGTGTTCAGCCCGCTCATCGCGAACGGGCTCCCGCTGTGGACGGAGGAGCTCGCCCCGGACGGCTCGGTGGAGGCGGCGTGGAGCCCGCTCTGGGAGAACCTCACCTCGGCGGACCTGCTCCTCATCGTCGGCGCGGTGGTCGGCGTGCCGTGGATGGCGCTGCCGCTCGGCATTCCCCGCTCGACGCGGCTGGCGATGCTCATCGTGGCGGCGCTGCAGGCGGGCTTCATCGTCGCGATCGGCGCCGGGATCTCCGCGTGGGTCCGCGGGGCGAACCCGCCGGCGTGGGCGCTCGAGTGGGGACGGGAGGAGTGGTTCCCGACCGCCGCCGCAACGGCGCTCGGGCTCCTCTTCACCATCCTCGCGGCGCTGATCCCGACCTGCGACGCGTGGCTCGGGCGGCTGCTCGCGGTGCTCCTCGTCGGCGTCGCCGCCTCGATGCTCGTCGCCGACCGCTGGGTCGATCCGCTCGTCGACCACGACGCCTTCATCGAGCGGGAGCAGGCGGGCTCGATGCGGAACGTCTGGACGCTGGTGCCGTGGTCGCCGAACCAGTCGCGGAGCGACCTCTACCTCGTCAAGCCGGGGCTCCCGATCGGCGAGAAGCTGGGCGTCGAGGGCGGCTTCGGCGAGCGGACCTTCGTGATGGGCTCCGACGCGGTCGGTCGCGACGTGATGAGCCAGATGCTGCACGCCTGCCGGCTGTCGATCTCGGTCGGGCTCGTCTCGACCGGCATCGCGGTGGTGATCGGCGTGACCATCGGCTCGCTCATGGGCTACTTCGGCGGCAAGGTCGACCTCCTCCTCTACCGCGTGGTCGAGGTGTTCATGGCGATCCCCGTCCTCTTCCTGCTGATCGTCGCGGCGGCGGTGCTGCCGCGGAACACCTACGTGATGATGGCGATCATCGGCTGCGTCAGCTGGACCGGCGCCGCGCGGTTCATCCGCGCCGAGTTCCTGCGCCTGCGAAGCCAGGACTTCGTGCAGTCGGCGCGGGCGGTGGGGCTGCCGCTCCGCTCGATCCTCTTCAAGCACATGCTGCCCAACGGGGTGACGCCGGTCCTCGTCGACGCCTCGTTCGCGGTCGCCGCGGCGATCCTCGCCGAGGCAACGCTCAGCTTCCTCGGGCTCGGTCCCGAGGGGCAGGCGAGCTGGGGCAAGCTCCTCGCGAGCGCGACGAACACCACCGGCACCTTCGTGTGGTGGCTCGCGATCTTCCCGGGGCTGGCGATCTTCCTCACGGTGCTCGGCTACAACCTGCTCGGCGAGGCGCTCCGCGACGCGATCGACCCGAAGCTCCGAAAGGCGGCGCAGGCGTGAGCACCACCTCGACGAATCCAGCTCCCGCGAGGGACGGGCTCGACCGCGCCGCGCCGCTGATGGAGGTCGCGGACCTCGCGGTGAGCTTCGACAACTCGACCGGCGGTCCGCGCATCCAGGCGGTGAACGGCGTCCACATGACCGTCTATCCCGCGCAGACCCTCGCGGTGGTGGGGGAGTCCGGCTGCGGCAAGAGCGTGACGGCGATGAGCGCCCTCCAGCTCATCCCGCGACCGCCGGGACGCTTCGACCGCGGCTCGATCCTCTACAAGGGGCGCGACCTCCTCAGCCGCAGCGAGGCGGAGATGCTCGCGATCCGCGGCGGGCAGATCGCGATGATCTTCCAGGAGCCGATGACCTCGCTGAACCCGGTCTACACGATCGGCGACCAGATCATCGAGGCGATCCTGCTGCACCAGAAGGTCGGCGCCGACGAGGCGGAGTCGATCGCGGTGCGGGCGATGAAGGAGGTCGGGATCCCGCGGCCCGAGGAGCGGCTCAAGGCGTATCCCCACCAGTTCTCCGGCGGCATGCGGCAGCGGGTGATGATCGCGATGGCGCTCGCCTGCCAGCCGGACCTCCTCCTCGCCGACGAGCCCACCACCGCGCTCGACGTGACGATCCAGGCGCAGATCCTCGACCTCCTGCGCGACCTGCAGCGGACCCGCGGCATGGCGATCATGCTGATCACCCACAACCTCGGCGTCGTCGCGGAGAACGCCGACGTGGTGTGCGTGATGTACGCCGGTCGCGTCGTCGAGTACGCGAACGTCTTCGAGCTCTTCGACCGCCCGCTCCATCCCTACACCCGCGGGCTCTTCAACTCGATCCCGGGTCTCCGCGACCGGCGCCACCGCCTCACCACCGTCGAGGAGGTGGTCGGCAACGCGGAGGAGTTCCGCAGGCTCCCCGGCTTCCGCGACGGGGTGGTGCCGTGGTGGCCGTCAACCCCCAAGGAGGTCATGCCCGACCTCGCCCGCGACCGCAACGAGTACTGCCTGCACGAGATCGAGCCGAACCGCTGGGTCGGCTGCTGGCGCTCGAGGCACCTCGAGTCGCGCGCGAGCCGGCGTCCCGACCTCGCGTACCGCCGCGACGACCGCGGGTGAGCGAATCGCCGGAGTTATCCGATGACCGATCCGACTGCCGAACTGCTTCGACGAATCACGCGTGATCCACACGTGATGGGCGGTCGGCCTTGCATTCGCGGCATGCGGGTCACGGTGGGGACGGTCGTCGGACTGCTGGCGAGCGGTCGCACGGAGGATGCGGTCCTCGCGGCGTACCCGTATCTCGAGCGCGATGACGTTCGAGCGGCGCTGGCATACGCGGCGTGGCGGAGCGAGGAGATGGATCTGCCTCTGGTCAGGCCATGAGACTGCTGCTCGACATGAACCTGTCACCCGATTGGGTGTCGTTCTTGTCGTCTCACGGGTTCACAGTCGAGCACTGGTCCGCGGTCGGAGCGCACGACGCGCCCGATCGTGTCGTCATGGAGTACGCCCGCCGTCATGGCATGACGGTCATGACCCACGATCTCGACTTCGGCATCGCACTGGCACTCACGGGCGAGCTTGGGCCGAGCGTGATTCAGATTCGGGGTGGCGTCGTCATGCCGGAGGAAGCCGGCGACTTCGTCGTGGACATGGTCCAAGCGACGCGCGCCGAGCTGGAGCAAGGCGCTCTCGTCACGATCGATCGGCACGCCGCACGAATTCGAATCCTGCCGATTCGTCGAACTCCCGACTGAGATCCCATCGCTGATTTCATGGCCACCCCCGAGACCCACCCATGCCCGTGATCGAACCCGGCAAGAAGGCGCCCGCGTTCTCCGCGAAGGACCAGGACGGCACCACGCATCGCCTGAGCGGCTTCGCGGGGAAGCCGGTCGTCCTCTACTTCTATCCCAAGGACGACACCTCCGGCTGCACCGCGGAGGCGTGCGACTTCCGCGACCTTCGTCCCGACTTCTCGAAGCTGAAGGCGGTGATCCTCGGCGTCAGCCCGGACGACGAGCGGAGCCACCAGAAGTTCATCGCGAAGCACGACCTGAACTTCACGCTGCTCGCCGACGTCGCCCCCGAGGGCGGCGAGCCGGCGATCTGCGTGAAGTACGGCGTCTGGCAGGAGAAGTCGATGTACGGCCGCAAGTACATGGGCGTCGTGCGGACGACCTACCTGATCGACGCTGCGGGCAAGGTCGCGCAGCGCTGGGACAACGTGAAGGTGCCCGGCCACGCCGAGGAAGTGCTCGCGGCGGTGAAGGCGCTTGGGAAGGGCTGAGTGACGAGGGCTGATCGTCATTGACCGCGCGGTCGGTGACGGGTCGCGGTCCCGTACACTCGCGGCGTGCACGACCGACCTCGCGAGGCAGTCCTCCGAATCAAGCGACTCTCGCCGCTCGCGACGATTCCCGCCTACCAGTCCGAGCACGCGGCGGGCATGGACCTGCATGCCGCGCTCGCCTCGCCGGTGGTGATCGAGCCGGGCGAGATCCTCCTCGTCGCCTGCGGCTTCGCGGTCGCGTTTCCGCCGGGGTTCGAGCTGCAGGTGCGGCCGCGCAGCGGGCTCGCGACCAAGTTCGGAATCTCGATGCCGAACGCGCCCGGCACGATCGACGCCGACTACCGCGGCGAGGTGAAGGTGCCCCTCATCAATCTGGGCAAGATGCCCTTCACCGTCGAGCCGGGCATGCGGATCGCCCAGGCGGTGCTGTGCCCGGTCGCGCGGGCACGGATCGAGGAGGTCGCCGAGCTCGACGCGACCGCCCGCGGCAGCGGGGGATTCGGCAGCACCGGGCGGTAGGTGGATCGCCGGCGAACTCGCCCGCGCGGAGGGACTCGCGAGCACCTGCTTGGGCGGGAGGATCGGCGCCGATAGACTCTCCGCTTCCGCCCTGATTTCCCTCCCCGAGACGCTTCCATGCCCGGAGCCGCGACCGCCGTGATTGAAGTTCCCCTCCTCGACCTGAAGGCGCAGTACGCCACCATCCGCCACGAGATCGAGCCGGTGCTCCGCGACGTCGTCGAGAGCCAGTACTTCATCATGGGTCCGCGGGTGTCGGCGTTCGAGGAGGAGGTCGCCCGCTACAACCGCTCGCGCTTCGCGGTCGGCTGCGCGAACGGCTCCGACGCGATCCTGCTCGCCCTGCAGGCGCTCGGCATCGGACCCGGCGATCAGGTCATCTGCCCGACCTACACCTTCTTCGCGACCGCCGGCAGCGTGCATCGCCTCGGGGCGAAGCCGGTCTTCGTGGACGTCGATCCCGCCACCTACAACATGTGCCCGGAGAGCCTCGAGCGGGCTTTCGCCTGCCCGAACTTCCGCAAGGTGAAGGCGATCATGCCGGTCCACCTCTTCGGGCAGTCGGTGGACCTCGACCGGGTCCTCGCGATCGCGAAGGCGAAGGGCGTGCCGGTCGTCGAGGACGCCGCGCAGGCGCTCGGCACCGAGGACCGCGACGGGATCCGCGTCGGCAACCGCGGCGCGATCGGCACCTTCAGCTTCTTCCCGAGCAAGAACCTCGGCGGCTTCGGCGACGGCGGGCTCATGACCACCAACGACGCCGACCTTGCGGCGCGGATGGGTCGACTGCGGAACCACGGCATGGAGCCGAAGTACTACCACGCCGAGGTCGGGATGAACTCGCGGCTCGACGCGCTGCAGGCCGCGGTCCTCTCGGTGAAGCTCCGCCATCTCGACGCATGGACCGCGGGTCGCCAGAAGAACGCGGCGTTCTACGACGCCTTCTTCACCGAGGCGGGCGGCGCGGCGAGCGACGTGCCGGTCGATGCGGGCGGCTTGCCGCTTCGCTTCCCGAAGCCCGCGGCGAGGGGCGCCCGGCACATCTACAACCAGTACGTGGTCCGCGTCCCCGCGGCGCACCGCGACGCGGTGCGCAAGGAGCTGTCGGCGCGGAAGATCGGCACCGAGATCTACTACCCGCTGCCGCTCCACATGCAGGAGTGCTTCAAGCACCTCGGCTACGAGCCGGGCGTGCTGCCGCACGCCGAGCGGGCGGCGCTCGAGACGATCGCGATCCCGATCTACCCCGACCTCACCGAGGCGCAGCGGCAGCACGTCGCGGAGAGCCTCGTCGAGATCGTGAAGGCGATCTGAACCTGCCAAGGCGCCCGGTCTCGCACGACGCGCGACACGCGACGCGGGTCTCGTCGATCGCAGCCGAGCGCGTGCATCCCCTCCGCCTCGCTGAGCGCGGAGTTCGCCTCCTGCGTTCGTACGTCCCCTCCGCCTCGCTGAGCGCGGAGTTCGCCTTCCGCGTCCGTACGTCCCCTCCGCCTCGCTGAGCTCGGCACCTCCCCCGCGTCGCTGCGCTCCGCCGGGGAGGAGTTCCGCTGTTCGCGCGAATGAGCGTGGCGTGGTCTGTTCGCGCGAACGAGCGTCGCGTCGTTCGATCGCGCGTTGGATGAAAATACTCCTCGCGACGCAGTCGCGGGGAGGTGGCCCGCGAGCGCAGCGAGCGAGACGGAGGGGCCGTCGTGAGTCGGGAGGCGACCATCGCGCTTTCGAGCGAATCGGAGTTGGCGTGATCGCGCGGCGTTCGCCTTCCGCGTTCGCACGTCCCCTCCGCCTCGCTGCGCTCGGCACCTCCCCTGAGTCGCTGCGCTCCGCCGGGGAGGAGTGTCGCCGTTGGCGCGATGGAGCCCGTGGTGGTTCGACTGCGCGATCAACTGTTGCGAGGCTCAATCGCGCGTTGGACGGAGTGGCGGATCTGCATGGTGGATGGTTCGGGTCGCGGCGAGGACACGCGCGGTCCGAGAGGCGTGAGGGCGAGCGATGAACGAGGTCAGGTCGCGCGGCGCTTCGCTGCCGGCGCCGCGATCGCCTCGAGCGCCGACACGGGGAGCGCCTCGATGCCCGGACGCATCTCGAAGCGGTCCTCGCCCTGGTGCACCACCCAGAGCTTCTCGAGCCGGAGGTCCGCCATCGCGATCTCCATCGAGCGCGTGACGCTCGGCGCCTGCGTGCACTTGACCTCGACGCCGATCCGGCGATCGCCGCGGGCGACGAGGAGGTCGAGTTCGGCCCCCTGCGGGGTCGCCCAGTGGTGGCACTCCGCGCCGCGGGCTCCGAGCAGCTGGATCGCCTGCTCGATGACGAATCCCTCGAAGGATGCACCGACCTGCGGCCGCTCCCGCAGATCCTCGAGCGTCCCGACGCCGAGCAGCGAATGGAGCATGCCGCAGTCGCGGATGTAGACCTTGGGCGCCTTCACCTGCCGCTTGGCGATCGACGCCGCCCACGGCCGGAGGATTCTGATCGCGAAGAAGCCCTCGAGCGTCTCCAGCCAGCGGCGCACCGTCGCCTCCGCGGTGCCGAAGGCTCGGGCGAACTCCGCGGCGTTCCAGCGCTGCCCATGCCAGTGCGCCAGCATCTGCCAGAACCGCCGCAGCTCTGCGGGCGGCATGCGCAGGCCCACATCGAGCAGATCGCGCTCGAGGTAGGTCCGCAGGAACGCCTCGCGCCACTCGAGGCTCGCGGCGTCGGACCGCGCGGTGAAGGAGCGCGGGAATCCGCCGCGCAGCCACAGGCGTCGCCAGGCGGAGCCGCCCACCTCGTCGAGCGCGAGCCCGTCGAGCTCGTGGAACGCGAGGCGCCCGGCGAGGCTCTCGCTGCCGCGGGTGGCGACCTCCGGCGAGGCGCTCCCGAGCAGCAGGAACCGCGCGGGCAGCGGCCGGCGATCGAGAAGCGGACGCAGGGGCGGGAAGAGGGAGGGCAGCCGCTGCACCTCGTCGACGATCACGAGACCCCGCAGGGCCGAGAGGATCGGCTCGGGGTCCGAAAGCAGGCGCAGGTCGCGGTCGGACTCGAGGTCGAAGGTGCGGGCGGGGCCTCGGCGTCGATCGGCGACCTGCGTCGCGAGCGTGGTCTTGCCGACCTGTCGCGCGCCGAGCAGCGCGACCGCCGGGAACGACCGCAGCAGTCGCTCGATGGTGCGGAGATGGCGTAGCCGGTCGATCATCGGAGAGAGCGTACCATGCAAATCCGCCATCGGATGAGGGATTTGCATGGTTGAAGGATCGGCGGGCGGTCGCCGGCGGCGGGGTCCGGTTCGGCGAGGGCGCGAGCGCCGCCACCGGCGCTGCCGCCCGCCACGGCCTCGTCCTCATGCCTGGATCGCGCGGGCCGCACGGATGGAGCAAGGCGGGTGAGCGTCCGGGCAAGCGGAGCGAGGCGACCGACCCCTCATCGAATCGCAGGCCAGCCGATCGTGCGCTCCGAACCGCCAAGCCCTCACGCGAGCCCCGACAGTCCCGTCAGGCCGAGCGGTTCGCGGCTGAAGAAGGGCTCCGCCGAGGCGGTGCCGAGGCGGCTGCCGAAGTAGACGCCGGCGGCGTTGATCCACTCCGGCACGTGGCGGTTCCGCGGGTTCGCGACGAACTGGCTCTCGTAGGCGAGGATCGCCTCGAGCTTCCGCTCCGCGAAGCCGGTGGTGTCGATCAGGAACGACGGGCTCGGCACGATCCGCAGGTGCGTGCACCAGTAGTGGAAGAGCCACTTGGGATAGGTGGGCTCGCCGGGGAGGTCGGTCTTCGTCAGCTTCGCGTCGAACCGCGCGTCCTCGGCGATGCGGGTGACCGCGCGGTGATCGGGATGGGCGTCCTCGGGGTGCGGGACGAACATCACCTCGATGCGATGGCGCCGGATCACGCCGGCGACGGCGTGCCGCGCCTCGATCGAGTGTACCACCTCGCGGTTGGGAAGATGCAGGCACTCGCGGGTGACGCCGAGGATCTCCGCCGCCCTCGCCGCCTCGCGGGCGCGGATCTCCGGCGTCCCGTGCGGCGTCGGCTCGCCGTTGGTCATGTCGAGCAGGTGCACCCGGTGACCGTCCGCGACGAGGCGGGCGATGGAGCCGCCCATCCCGAGCTCCTGATCATCCGGATGCGGACCCACCACGAGGACGTTCATCGCTGGCTCCCGTGACGAAGGTCGCGATGGTAGGGATCCGGCGCAGCGGCGGCGCTCGACCGGGAGGAGGGACGTGCCTCACTCCGGATCGACCGGCTCGCGTGGGCGGCTCTCCCGGAGCGCCGCGAGGAGCAGGGCGAGGTCCTCGTCGACCTGCCGAGAGATCCGCTCGACGTCGGCGGTCGTGGCGGCGCCTCGCGAGGTCTCGAGCTCGAGGAGACCCGACGAGATGCGGGCGAGGAGGGCGCGAGACTCGGCGAGGAAGGCGTCTCGCGCCGGACCGATCGCCGCCGCCTCCACCGCGCCCCGCACGCCGTCCGCGAGCGGTGCCAGCGCTGGACCGAGCACGGCGTCGATCTCGATCGCGGCGAGGGCGAGGGGCGCCTCGCGGCGCCATCCCTCGAGGTGGCGGGCGACCGCGTCGAGCTCGCCGCGGAGCCAGGCGTGCAGCGCGAGCCGCACCCGAGGTCCGAGGGCGGAGACCGCGGCGGCGATCACCGCGGGATCGACCGACCATGCCGCCCACCGCGCGACGCGGCGGGCGAGCGGCACCTCCTCCTCGGCGGCGACCACCGGCAGGGCGAACGCGACGTCGAGGATCGCGCGAAGCGCGGCGATCGATCGCCAGATCGAGTCGGCCTCGGCGTCGCGGTCGGCGCTCCACGCCTCGAGCCACGCCCAGCGCTGCTTGACGATCGCGGCGGCGACCTCGCCGCGCACCGGGGAGAGCTCCCGCGGCGCCGGACGGCTGCCGTCGAGGAGCGTCCCCTCGTGCGGCATCGGGGCGAGCGGAGACTCGCGGAGCAGGCGATCGATCGACCTCGCCGCGGCGATCCTCGCCTCGGTCGTGTTGAGGTCGGCGGCGAGCCGGCGGAGGCGCCTGCCTGCGGCGTTCGCGAGGCGCGGCGAGTCGACGCGGATCCGGTCGAGCCAGGCGCTCGCCGCGTCGATGCGGGCGAGGTCGGCGCGGAGCGGTCGCATCGCGGCAAGCGAGGCGGCGAGCTCTCGCTCCTCGGCGAGGGGATCGCCCGGGACGCGGGTCGCGAGCCGCCGCGCCGCCAGGACCTCCTCGGTCGCAAGGCGCTGGCGCAGCGTCTCGCGGATCGGTCGGAGCGACGCATCGACCTCGCCCCTCGATCGGCGTCGCACCTCGGCGAGCGTCGCGACGAGGCGGCTCGCCTCGTCGAGCGCGGGTGACTCGGGACTCGTCGCGGGCGGAAGCCAGCCCTCCACCAGCGCGAGGATCTCGCGAGACGAGTCGGGATCCGAGGCGTTCGCGGCGCCGTTCGCGGCGTCTACGAGATCCGCGGCGCGAGCGATCAGGGACGGAGCGTCGGCGTTCCGATCGACGAGCACGCTCACGATCCACGCCTCGATCGCCGGTCGGCGCGCGGGCGCGAGCCACTCGATCCGGACGAGGCGATCGATCGAGGCGATCGCGGCGGCGACCACCGAGGGCGACGGCTGGCTCGCACCGCGCCGCCACGCCTCGAGCGACTCGCGGAGGGGCGCCGACCAGTCGCCGGGCACCTCCACGGTCGAAGGCGAGGAGGGAGGCGCGACCGCGGTGCCGATGCTCCGGGCGGGCCAGTGCGAATGCGGCATCACCTCCTCGGAGGCGGCGACCGCCTCGAGCAGCGGCGCGAGCGTCTCCGCGAGCGCGAGGTCGAGCTCGCCGCCGCGGCGGGACCCGACCCGCTGCAGCCGCTCGAGGGAGGCTCCCGCGAAGCGCTCGAGAAGCAGGCGGGTCCACTCCGCCCTCCGTCGCTCGCCGGGGGCGACGTCGCTCCGGAGCGCCTTGGCGATCCAGCCATCGATCGACTCGCGCGCCCGGGCGAGCCGGATCGCGGTCGTCCTCGCCTCGATCGGCGCGTCGAGCTCCGCGAGCAGGATCGCGATCTCCCGCAGCCGTCGCCGGGCATCGGCGCCGGGATCGCCGGTCTCGCGGTCGAGCCGCATGAACTCCGAGCGCATCGCATCGACGAGCGCCCGGAGCGCCGCGTCGTCGGGTCGGGCCGCGTCGGCGGCGTCCGGGGCGTCCGGGGCTCGTGGAGCCGAGGTGGGCGGCACCGACTGGAGCACGAGCGCCAGGATCAGCGCGATCACGCGCCCCACTCCGCCGACGGGTCGCCCGGATAGCGGATCCACATCAGGCAGAGACCCTCGGGCGGCATGGTGGGACCCGCGAGCCGCCGATCGCCGCCCGCGAGGATCTCGTCGATCCGCGCGGGAGGCACCTGACCTCGACCGACCTCGTGCAGCGTGCCCGCGATGATCCGCACCATGTTGTAGAGGAACCCGCTGCCCGAGACCTCGATCGAGAAGTCGCCCGGCGCGACCTCCTGCACCTCGCAGGAGTGGATCGTCCGGACGGTGGTCAGCCGTCCATGATCGATCGCGGCGAAGCCGGCGAAGTCGTGCTCGCCGAGGAGCCGCGCGGCGGCGTCCCGCATGCGGTCGACCTCCAGCACCGCCCGCGTCCACGCGACGGTGCGTCGATCGAGGAGGGGCGGCCAGCCCTCCGGAGGCCGGGCGGTGCGCAGGCGGTAGCGGTAGCCCTTGCTGATCGGATGCGCGATCGGGTCGAAGTCGTCGGGGGCGATCCGGGCGTCGCGGACCTGCACGTCGGGCGGAAGCCGCGCGGTGATCGCGAGCGCCAGGCGATCGACCGGGATCGAGGTCTCCGCGTCGAGCGCCGCGACCTGCCCGAGGGCGTGCACGCCCGCGTCGGTCCGCGAGGCGCCGACCAGCGTGACCGGCCGGCGCAGGACCTCGGTCGCCGCCTCGCCGAGCACGCCCTGCACCGTGCGCAGCGGCGGCGCGTCGGGCGGATGCTGCGCCTGCCAGCCGTGGAACTCGGTTCCCTCGTAGGCGACGGTCAGGCGGAAGCGGGGCATGGACCGCGCTCAGCGCCCGAAGAGGTTGGTGCTCGCGAACATGCCCTTCGACTCGAACCAGGCGAGCGCCTCGTCCACGCTCCGGAAGATCTTGGTCGCGGTCTCGGTGATGAAGGGGCTCGGAGGCTTCCGCGGCTTCCACACCACGTAGACCTCCTTGGTGTGCTCGAAGGCGTGCTGCAGCTCGCGCTCGACGCCGCTCGAGAGCCCCGGCACGCCGCCGGGGAGCTCGGGGATCAGCGAGACGATCATGTCCGACTGGTCGATCAGCTTGAAGTCGCGCATGTAGATCTGACCGTCGATGTCGCCCGCGATGTCGAGGACCTCCCGCACCGCGAGCCGCATCGGGGGCGCGGTGCCGGAGCGACCGAAGCCATGGCTCGTCACCTCGATGAAGTCCTCGCCCGCCCGCGCCGCGGCGAGCGCCCGGTCGAGCAGCAGCTTCTCGTCGACGTCGCCGGGATCGAACGCGATGAAGTGCTTGGCGATCGCTGCGCGGAATCGGTCGATCTCGTCGAGGACGTCGGGCAGGTCCACCACGTGGCTCATCGGGAAGCTCGGGTAGACCTTCCGCATGTCCGGTCGCGTGACGAGACGCACGCAGGTGTCGATCGTCTCGGCGGCGCGGCCGCGGCTGAGGATGTAGAAGCGGTTCCGCCCGCCGAGGGCGTCGGCGAGGAGCTCGGTCGCGAGGATCTCCTCCTCGCGCCAGACCATGCAGTCCTTGAGGGTCGCGTCGATGACGTGCTCGGCGTGCAGGCGCTGGTGGACCATCTCCACGTTGTCGACGAGGCAGATGAACATGTCCGGCTCGAAGCGCTGCATCAGGTCGAAGTCGAAGGCGCTGAAGAGCCCGTGCCGCCAGCGGAAGGTGGCGTGCGTGTTCACGACGACGTGGCGATGGGCGGACGCCGGCGAGGTCGCGGCGATGACGTCGCGGAAGGCGGCGCGGCGGAGGGTGGCGAGACGGCTGAGCGAGAGGTCGAGGATCCTCCCGGGTCGAACGTCCGGCGCCTCGGCGTACATCATGTCGCCGAGGTGGAAGACCGCGAGCCGCTCGCCCTCGTCCCGCGCGAGGCGCTCCACGGCGTTGAGGTAGGGCTTCTTCTCCACGCCGATCTGACCGGTGACGATGGCTCGCATCGAGGACGCTCCTCGCCGGTCCTGCCGGCGCCGCGGGACGGACTACTTGGGTCCGGGCGCCGCGGCAGGGCGACCGGAGGGGCTTCGGAACTCTCGCAGCCAGGCGGCGGGTGCCCGCGGCACCGATCGCCTCGCCTGGAAGTGGTGGATGATCGCCGGGATCGTCGCGGACGCCAGCATCGCTCCAGCCGCGACGGCGAGGACGACCCCGATCGACCGGGCGGCGTCGTCGCCGGTGAGTCGTCGACCGATCAGCACGCCGATCCCCACCTGCACCGGCACCGTCACGAGACAGCAGAGGCACTCGACGGTCAGGAAGGTCCGCCAGGGCATGTGCATCAAGCCGGCGGCGGTGATGACGGGTGCCCGCGTGCCTGGAATGAACCTCGCCGCGGCGAGGACCATGCCGCCGCGTCGCTCGATCTGATGCTTGACCTGAAGCAGGCGCCGGGGGTGCACGAAGCGCTTGAACCATCGGCGGTGCATCAAGGGGGTGCCGAAGCGCCGCAGCAGCGCGAACCAGAGGACGTCGCCCGCGATCACCCCGACGTATGCGGCGAGCAGCACGGGTCCGAGCGGCCAGATTCCCTGCCCGATCAGCACGCCCGCCGGGATGTTGACGACGTCCTCGCTGAGGGGGATCCCGACGCCCGCGAGGAGGAGGAGCCCAAGGACGATCCACGGCGCCCACGGACCGAAGGTCGCGCCGTGCTCGGAGATCAGGCTGTGCAGGTCTTCCACGGGGTGTTCGGGCAATGGACGTTGGTTGGCGGTCCGACCGCGTCGCGACGGGGAGGACTCTAGGTTCTGTCCGACGGATCCCCGGACGTCGATCCGCGCGGCATCCCGGCTGGCCGCGTCGGCTTCAACTCGCTGTATCGCTGCGGATACAGCTTCGTTTCGCCTCCTTGCCATCCGGGCGCCGCGCGGATCTTTGGTCTACGGGGATCCATCAGACAGAACCTAGGACGGACCCGCAAGCGCCCCCGGTCTTGAAATCGCGAGCCTCGCGAGGCGCGGACCGCTGGATCAGCCCGAGGTCGGACGCGACGACTCGACGAGCTCGAGCAGCGCGACGACGTGGGTCTCGACCGCCCGGCCCTCTCCGACCGCGTCGACCTTCTCGTGGGTCTTGCCCTTCACGTTGACCCGGTCCACCCCGCAGCCGAGCAGCGCCGCGATGACCCGGGCGATCTCGCCCTTCACCGGACCGATCTTGGGACGCTCGCAGATGATCGTCACGTCGACGTTGCCGATCCGATAACCATGCTCTCCCATCAGGCGGGTCGCCTCCGAGAGGAACTGACGCGAGTCGGCACCCTCCCAGCGGGGATCGCGGTCGGAGAAGAGCTGCCCGATGTCGGGAAGCCCCAGAGCGCCCAGCACCGCGTCGGTGACCGCGTGAAGCACCACGTCGCCATCGGAGTGCCCGACCGGACCGGTGGGGTGTTCGAGCCGCACGCCGCCGAGCACCATCGGACGCCCCTGACCGGCGGGCGGTGGTGGCTCGAGGCGGTGGAGGTCGTAGCCGTGACCGATGCGGAGGCGAGGACGCGGCATGGGTCGAGCACGATAACGCCGCGCCCGGATTTCGCGGTTTGTGCGGGTGGACCGCGTCGCCTTGGTCGATAAGCGAACGACCGCGGGCGTGCGTACTCGCCTGCGGTCGTCGTTCGAGTCCCCACGCGGACTCGCCCGGATCGACCGTGCCATGACGACTCTTCGAACCCTCGTCGCCTCGACCGCCCTCGTCGCCGTGATCGCCGCGGCCGGCTGCTACGCGCCGGATGGCGGCTTCATGCCTGCCTCGGGACGCGGCTTCACCTACGTCTCCACCCCGATGAAGCCGTTGACGATCACCCTCGTCGACGTGCGCACGGAGGAGCCCTTCTTCGCGGTCGCGATCCCGCCCGGGCAGCAGCTCACCTTCCGCTTCCTCGAGGGGAAGGGCGACGATCCGGTCTGGACGCCCGACCGCATGCAGTGGGAGCTCTATCCGAAGGTCACGACGATGGGTCAGCTGAGCAACCAGATGACCTGCCCGCCGGCGAGTTGTCGGCGCATCGACGTCTCGATCCGTCAGACCCCGGAGGATCCCGAGGTGCAGCCGCATGAGCAGCCGCTCACCCGCGATCCGGACGGCAAGCCGGTGTGGTGGACGCCCGAGGGCGGTCCGATGCCCGAGGCTCGACCCCGGATCTACGACTGATCCGAGGACGCGTCGGCATCTCCTCAGCGTGAGAGGGCGGTCGCGGCGCGATCCGGCGCGTCGGTCGCGCGGTCGCCCTGCTCGCCGGCGCCGAACACCTCGATGACCGCCGCCGCGAACGCCTCGCCCCGGGCGCGGTAGTCGGTGAACTGGTCCCAACTCGCGCAGCCCGGGCTCAGGAGCAGCACGTCGCCCGGCGACATCCGTGCCGCGGCGTCGGCGACCGCCTGGCGCAGCGTGCCGCTCAGTCGCGCCCTGCTTCCGCCGGCAAGCTGCGCCGCGGTCACCCCGATCGCGTAGAGCCCCGCGAGCGAGCCGGCGCGATCACGGATGCTGGCGAGGTCGATCCCCTTGTCGGCGCCGCCGGCGATGAGGTGCACCCGCGACGGATCGCCGAGCGACTCGATCGCGAGCAGCGTCGACTCGGGCGTGGTCGACTTCGAGTCGTTCACGAAGAGGAGTCCGCGCCGCGAGGGCAGCGCCTCGAGCCGATGCGGAAGACCACGGAAGTCCGCGAGCGCCGCGCGGAGCTCGGACCGGGCGACCTCGCGACCCTCGAGTCGGCACGCCAGCGCCGCGGTCGCGAGGGCGAGGCGGGCGTTGCGGCGCTGGTGGGGTCCGGGGATCAGGAGCGAGATCGAGTCGAGGTCGATCGCGCGGAGGATCTCGTCGCCCTCGGTCGAGGGCGAGGTCCACCAGTCGCCGCCCGCGGTCGCGGCGGCTCGCGCCCCCGCGGGATCTTCCGTGCCGAACGCCGTGACCAGCCGCGGCGTCTGCTGATGGGCGACGATGCGACCCTTGCTCGCGACGTAGTGACCGAACTCCCCGTGCCAGTCGAGGTGGTTGGGGCGGAGGTTGGTGAGCACCGCGACCTCCGGCGACCACGGTCGCGCATCCTCGCCGAGCCAGTGAAGCATGAAGCTCGAGAGCTCGAGCACGACCCACGACCTCGCGGGGATGGCGTCGACCTCGTCGAGGAGCGATCCGCCGATGTTTCCTCCAAGGGCGGTCTCGACGCCGAGTCGACCGAGGGCGTGATGGATCATCGAGGCGGTCGAGCTCTTGCCGACGGTGCCGGTCACGCCGATGAAGCGGCGTCCGGGCAGGGCGTCGATCGCGAGGCGGATCTCCGTGGTGATCGGGACGCCCGCCGTCCGCGCGGCGGCGAGCCACTCGTTGCTCCACGGGGACCGCACCGCGGGATTCGCGACCACGAGGTCCGTCTCGACGAACTCCCGGCGGGCGTGTCCTCCGAGCCGAAGCTCGAGGCGGTCGCGACCGTCGAGCCGCTCGAGCATCGCGAGCGAGTCGGAGAGCGCGGAGGCGTCGAGCACGTCGGTCGCGATCACGCTCGCGCCGCGGGCGAGCAGGTGGCGGATGACGCCCACGCCGCCGCCGAAGCGACCGATGCCCATGACCGTGACCCGGGCGCCAGCGAGCGACGGGGGCGGTCCGTTCTTCGAAGCGCGGCTCATCAACCCGAGTGTAGAGGCGGGTGATCGCTCGGTGGCGGCGGGTAGATTCCGTCCATGGAGACGCGAGCCGCTTCGACGACCACGGTGCCGAGCCAGCTGGCGATCGCGGCGCTCGTCGTGGGCGCCGTGGGCGTGCTGCTTCCCTGCTGCCCGCTCGTGCCGGCGGTCGCGGTGATCCTCGGGTGGGTCGCCCGGCGCCGGATCCGTCTCGATGCCAGCCTCTCCGGCGCGAGGATGGCGCTGATCGCGATCGTCCTCGGCGCCGTCGGTCTCGTCGGACAGGGGCTCCTCTTCGACTGGTTCTCCCATCGCTTCCGCGAGGAGGTCGAGTCGCGCAGCGAGCGGATCGCGGCGGAGCTGATGACGACCGCGACGCTCGACTCGGAGGCTCCCGTCCCCTCCTCGTGGAGCGCCGTCGCCGGACCGGAGGGGCGATCGCTCCGATCGCTCGGGAGGACCGCTCGCGGGCGGTACGGGGCGTTCATCGGGCTCTCCGTGGTCGACTGGACCTACGCGGGCGACCTCGGCAGTCCCGACCTCACCGCCGCCGTCATCTGGCGCTTCGAGCAGCGGGAGCTGACCGGAAGCGTCCGGATGCTCCTCCGACCCTCCACCAACTTGGCGGATCCGTATCCCGCCCCGGAGCCGCTCGAGGTCGTCATCGCCGACGAGCGGCTCGGAGACCTCCGGATCGGGACTCCGGACGCGGAGCCCTCCTCCGATCCCGTCCCCGAACCGCGATGATCCTGTCGCTGCTCGGCGGAAGTACGATCCCACTCTGGAGACCCATGCATGACGAGCATCAATCCCTACGCCGGAGGGTTCGACGATCGAGGCAATCCGGCTCCGCCCACGAAGACCGGCAAGTTGGCGGTCGCCTCGCTCACCTGCAGCCTCATCCTCTGCTGCCCGCTCGCGACGGTCGTCGGGCCGATCCTCGGACTCCTGCACTTCGCGGTCGCCGCGGGCAAGCCGTGGATTCGCGGGGGCGGACTCGCGATCGCGGGCATCGTGCTGGGGGTCGTCTTCTCCGGGTTCTGGATCTGGGGCGGATGGCAGACCGTGAACGCCTTCCGGCAACTGGCGCAGCTTCCCTCGGACGCGATGCTGGCGTTGAGCGCCGACGACCTGCCGGCGTTCCGCGAGGCGGCGCAGGGGATCACGGCGAACGAGGCGGATGACCGTTCGGTCGAGCTCTTCGCCGCGGAGATCGAGGATCGCTTCGGGACCTTCGTGGAGGCGAGCTTCGACTTCACGCAGACGCCGCCGCCGGGCCGGAGCTCGCAGGAGTTCGTCATGCCCTATCGGATGCTCTTCCGCTCCGACTCGGGCGCGACGACCGAGGTCGTCGCCATGGTGTTCTTCCGCCCGGAGCCGCTGACGGGTCAGCCGCTCGTCAGCCAGTTCGAGCTTCGCGGGGCGGACGGGCGGGTCTTGGTGTTCCCGCAGATCGAGGAACCGGACTCGACGGATGGCTCGTCGGACGCGTCGAGCGTGCCCGCGTCGGATGGCGACTCGACCGAGCCTGACGCGGACCTCGGCGGCGGAGAGGAGTCCGGCGGGTCATGACCCCCGACGCGCCGGCGAGCGGCGGGGCGGCGTCGTCCGCGTCGGACGACGCGGTGATCGTCGTCGAGGACCTCATCAAGAAGTTCGGCAGCCAGACCGTCCTCTCCGGGGTGAACCTGCGGGTCCGCCGCGGCGAGACGCTCGTCATCATGGGCGGATCGGGCTGCGGCAAGAGCACGCTGCTGCGCCTCCTCATCGGCTCGATCCAGCCGACCGCCGGGCGGATCCAGCTGTTCGGCGAGGACCTGTCGGTGCTCGACGAAACGGGGCTCGACGCGATCCGTCAGCGATTCGGAATCCTGTTCCAGTCGGGCGCGCTCTTCCAGTCGATGACGCTCGCCGAGAACGTCGCGCTGCCGCTCGAGGAGCACACCGAGCTCGATCGCTCGATCATCGACATCCAGGTGAAGATCAAGCTGGAGCTCGTCGGGCTCCGCGAGCATGCCCAGAAGCTGCCCTCGCAGATCTCCGGCGGCATGAAGAAGCGGGCGGGGCTTGCCCGGGCGCTCTCGCTCGATCCGACGATCCTCTTCTACGACGAGCCGTCGGCCGGGCTCGACCCGGTGACGTCGGCGGAGATCGATCAGCTGATCGTGGACCTGACCCGCAAGCTCGGCGTGACGAGCGTGGTGGTCACCCATGAGATGGACTCGGCGTTCACCATCGCCGACCGCATGGTGATGCTCGACAAGGGACGGGTGCTGAAGATCGGCACCCGCGACGAGTTCGACGCGATCCGCCGGATGGGCGACGAGGAGTCGAAGTCGCTCGACGAACAGGGGCAGATCATCCGCCAGTTCCTGCGGGGCGACCCGATCGGACCGATCACGCAGCGCCGCGAGGCGCTGGGTTTTGCCGACGACCTGCTCGGCTCCGCGTGACCTGCGTCCGCCGCCCTCGGCGTCCCGCCGTCGCTGGTCCGGCGGTCAGGGGCAGTTGCCCCAGCCGCCGAGCAGCGTCGCGAGATCGGTCCCGTCGACGATGCCGTTGCCGTCGAAGTCCGCGGCACACCCGGGGCAGACGCCCCAGGAGCCCAGCAGTCCGGCAAGGTCGGCGCCATCGACGACCCCGTTGTCGTTGACGTCGCCGGGGCAGGGCGGCGCGGAGGGCGTGCAGGTGACCTGCAGCGTGCCGGTGCCGGTGACGTCGCTGAGGCGGGTGCCGACGCGGATGAGCAGTGGTGCCCCCGCCGAGACCTCGAGGAACACCTTCGACTTGTTGCCGCAGGCGGGGAAGTCGTCGTTGCAGACGAGAGGAGCGCTCGACGCGCCGGGGCAGGTCGGACCGCCGTAGATCGCGAGCGAGGTGTCGAAGGTCGCGCTGCAGGTGTCGATCTCGAGCAGACCCGTGCAGGGAGCGACGAGCGAGTACCAGACGTCCGCCAGCATCTGCACGCTGCCGCCGGTGGAGCAGGAGAGCGGCAGGTCCGGACCGGAGGAGGTCGCGCCAACCGTCGTGAAGCTCGTGGCGCCCTGCCCGATCGCGATCGCGGCCGTGCAGAGGTTGTTCGGCGGCGCCGGAGTCGGCGGGATGATCTGGACCGAGACGTCGTCCAGGTACCAATCGTCGTCGGTCTGGTCGCCGGCGGTGCGGAAGCGGATCCGGAACTTGTCGTGCTTCGCGTTGTTGGGAAGCACCTGCTGGTGCTGGGTGAAGGTCGCCTGCGAGGTGCCGTCGGAGGTGACGGTGTTCAGGACGACCCAGTCGTTCGAGAGGTTGGTGTACTCGACGATGAGCTGCTCGCCTGCCTCCGTGTTCTTGTGCTGGGTCCAGTAGGTCAGGCGGATGCTCTCGGGGATGCCCGCGAGCAGCATGAAGTTGCTGCGGATCTCGTCGTCCTGGTACTCGCCGTTGCCGGAGGAGTCGAGGTTGAGCGCCCGCGGGGGCGAGGGCGGCGAGGTCGCGGAGAGGCTCGAGGTGGCGCCCTTCACGAAGATCCACTTGCTCGAGTCGATCGCCGACGAGGGGAACTGCTCGATGAAGGGAAGCGAGAGGGGCGGCGGCAGCAGCACGTCGCAGGACATCTGGTTGCGGTAGGCGACGATCTGGGAGACCTCGCCCGGACCGAACTTCAGGTTGCTCCCGCTGATGCCGCCGCAGCCGCCGTTGGACGCGCACATGATGTGGCAGGTGCTGCCGGTGCAGTGCGTGGCGTTCCAGTTGTGCCCGAGCTCGTGCGAGGAGAGCGAGACCCGGAAGTTGTAGGTCGTGGTGTAGCGGCTCTCGACGACCGAGTAGGCGAGGTTGCCGTTGCCGCCGCAGTCGTTGCCCGACTGGTTGCACATCACGCCGAGCCAGGCGAGACCGATCGTCGAGCCCATGTTCTTGCCGGTGAAGAACTGCGCGACGTCGCGAAGGATCGCGCTCTCCGGCGCCGCGTTCCACTTGTTGCGGAACTCGCAGAGCAGCCCGTCGATGGTGGTGGCGACGTAGGGATCCGAGGAGTTCGAGCGGACGATGATCGTCGAGATCTCGTAGGTGATGCCGACGTCGCGGGAGTAGACGACATCGACGCCGTTGAGCATGTTCTCGATGTCGTTGACGGTGTTGACGATGCTGTTGCCGTTCTTCTGGAAGAACTCGAAGTCGGTGTCGCAGCCGATCTCGACGAGGTACTCCTCGACGCCCGCGACGCCGCCCTCGTCGCCCCGCGGACCGCCGACCTCGGCGAGACCGTGCGGATCCATGTCGAAGAACTCGTTGCCGCACCCGCGACCGTCGTCGCGGACCTGATCCGCGTCGTAGACGTAGTGGGCGACCTTCTGACGACCAGGAACCGCCAGGGGATCGATCGGCTCGATGACGAGGTCGGCGCGATCCGGTCGCTCGATGACCGCCCACAACTTGCCGTCCTGGATGGACGCCGCGACGGTGCTGCCGGGAACGCCCGACACCACGCCGCGATAGGTGCTGACCGGGGGTGCCGCGACGGGATGCAGCACGCCGTCGCCGCGGTCCTCGAGCACGCGGAAGTCGGCGGTGCGGATGCTCCATCGCCGCAGGTCGAGGACGATGGGCCCCTCGGCGGTCCGAACCGTGATCGACGCCTGCTCCGGGCGGTTCGCCGGGAGGTCGAAGGTCTCCGTCCGGAACGAGGTGAGGTCGAGTCGGGCCGGGATCGCCAGCTTCGACGCCGGACGGGTGGCGGTCTTGCCTCCACGACCGGGCACCCCTTGGGCGAACCCGATCGCGACGAGCGAGGCGGCGAGCAGTCCGGTGACGGAAAGGCGGCGGGCGAAGGAGGGCATGGTGTGGGTCCGGGGCACTCGAATCTTCACGAGGCGTTGGAGTCGGAAGCGAGACGCGATCGGTCACCTACGACGGGGCAACCTAGTTTGTTTCAGGACGACGCGGAGGTTCCTTCCCGAAGCGGAGATCCTTGGAAAGCGGGTCGGATCGCGCGATGGTGGGGGGTTACTGGACGCCGGGCATCGCCAAAGAAGCGAGCCGGACCCCTCCGGGGGATCCGGCTCGAGAGGTTCGATCGGGAAAGGGGAGATCAGGTCCAGTTGCCGAGCAGGATCGACAGATCCGCCCCATTGACGATGGCATCCTGGTTCAGGTCGGCGGGACCACCCGGAAGACCCCAATCCCCGAGCATGATCGAGAGGTCGGCGCCGTTGACGACGCTATCGTCGTTGAGGTCGCCGAGGATCGACGAGGTGTCGACCGGACCGACGCCGGCGAAGGTGACGCTTCCGCCGTTCTTGAAGAGTCCAAGCACTCCCTCCACCTCGGTCGGAGCCACGTTGCTCGTGAACCAGAAGCTGTAGCCGGTTCCCCAGCGGATCGCGTTGGCGTTGGGGTTCTGCGAGAAGGTCTGCCCGGGGCTCCAGATGATTGCGTCGTCGGTCACCGTCGCCGCCCAGTCCACCACCGAGTAGGGCTCGCCGGAGTGGGCGTTCACGTCGCGGAAGCCGAGGTTCGTGATCACCGCGTTCGCCGACTTGGGGAGGGTGAACGAGCCGCCGGAGAGGTCCGAAGTCAGGTTGTAGACGAAGTACTCGTAGCGGTAGGTGCCGTCGCCGTTCGAGGTGGCGTTGTAGGCGACGTAGAAGCGACCGTCGTTCGGGACGTCGATGACGCGGATCACCACGTTGTTGTCCGCCGCCTGCCAGGCGTACACGGCAGGCTTCTGCTGATAGGTCGGTCCGGTGGTGGTCAGGCTGTAGCCACCGCTCGAGAGCGAGCCGACGTTGAACTTGCGATAGGACGCATTGTTCCCGCTGTTCCCGAACGACGAATCCTGCGGATGAATGTAGATGCCCTCGCAGAAGAAGGTCGCACCGGAGTTCATCGAAGGATTCAAGTCGTTGTTTGCGACCTGAAGGCGACGTCCGACGGTCGCGGGTGCCGGGGGCGCGGACCACGGGTACGGGAAGTAGCCGGTCGCGGCGTTCACCAGCGAGCGGGGACCCAAGTTCGACTGCTGACCGTTGAGGCTCGACGAGTAGGGATCCGAGCAGCCAATGCCGAGGAGCGATGGGCAGCCCGAGCCCGCGGGCTGACAGGCGCCGCAGAGGTTCTGCTGCAGAGCGCAGAAGCCGTGCTTCAGCCAGCTCATGCCGATCTGCTCGAAGCGCCCGCCCTTGAGACGGAACATGTTCATCGCGATCACCGGGTGCTGGTTCGTGTTCGAGTACCAGCTGAGGTTCTGATCGCCGATGTTGCAGCTCGTAGTTGCGACGGAGTAGGCGGTGACGCCGTTCACCGTGCCGAACTTCGCGATGTCGGGCAGGGCGCCGACGATCACGTCCGGACCAGTGGCGCCAGCGACCCCGCCGTCGTCCTTGCCGTCCGGCATGGCGATCGCGGCATACTGCCCAAGAAGGACCGCGGAACCGAGCACGATGGTTCCGCACAGGGGAAGACAGGTCTTCATTGCATGGAGCTCCTCAGGACTGACCAGGGGGGTCGAGCACCGGGCGAATCCCGGTCCACCACCAAAATAGAGCGGTTCCGACCTCGGGATCGCGCGGGTTTCAGGTTTGGCAGAAATTCGGCAGGGACCACCAGCACGGCTGGAAGGGTCTCCCGCCCCGTCGGGGGAGCAGGATCCGGAAAGGAAAAGTCGTCGCTGCCGAGGGCAGCGACGACTTGGTTTCTCGAGTTCAGAGACCGGCCGGAGCGGTCAGGGACTCAGTCGCGGCGGCGACGGGCGGCGAAGCCCGCGAGACCGAGGAGCGCCAACGCGCCCGGAGCCGGGACGTAGGCGACGACGAAGTCAGGACCCCGACCAGCGCCGTTGTTGTAGGCGAACTGGTTGCCGGTTCCGGCGCCCTGGTTGAAGCCCATGTTGAAGGCAAAGCTCAGGGACGCGGCGGTGGAGGTTCCAGCCTTCACGAACCGACCGATGAAGGTCCGCAGGGTGGTCGGATCGACGCGGCCCTGGAGGTTCGGCGGGCTGCTGTTGAACCAGCCAGCGTTGTTCGGCGGCACCGCGGCGGTCGCCGGGGTGAACGACGGGTCGAGCGACGTCGTGTTGGTCGACGAGGTCGGACCGCCGATCAGCACGAACGAGTCGTTGGTCGGGACGAGACCGAGCGCGGGAATGTTGCCGCACGCGGTGACCGCCCACGATCCCGGCTGCCCACTGAACGTGTTGAAGTCGTTGTGGTGGAACGCGGCGCCACCGACATTCGAGATCGACGTATTGAAGATGCTCAGCACCGTGTCGGCGGTGCTGTTGAACTGGGCGTACGCGTCGATCACCGCATAGTTCGCGCCGCCGACATTGACGGCGTAGCTGTCGAAGTACGCACCCACGAAGGCCGCCGAGGCAGACCCGGCAGCGCCAAGAGCGGCAGCGCCGCCGATGGCAAGAACAGTCCTTCTCATGATCCCTCTCCTCTCTGAGTTTCCTTGAGAAACCAGCGAGCAGCCGCCATGGCTGACGCCCTCAAGACCTCCCAAACATGGCGTTGGAGGCGTCGGAGGCAAGCGCAAGACGCTGTGATGCACGGGGTTCCGACGCGGGCATGTCGGGACCCCCATCCTGGAAGCAAGGCTCTGCGAGATTACCGGGCGTCCGCGATCAATCTGAACAAGTTCGGCCGAGGTGGGGTGCTCCCGAGGCGTGGGGCAGGGGCGGTCGTCGGGATCGCCGGAACCTCCCTTCGGCGGAGGTCACCTGGTCTCAAGACGGAGTACGCCACACGGAGGCAGGGGACGCAGAGACCTCCTGTCCTCGAAGCTTGAGGACATGCCTCAAACCAAAAGGAAAAGAACCACCGTCGCCGAGGCGACGGTGGTTCGAGAGACGTCCGTGCGTCCGTGTCGGACCGATCAGTTGCGACGGCGACGACCCGCGAGACCGGCGAGGCCCAGGAGGGCGATCGCGCCGGGGGCGGGAACGTAAGACACCGTGAACGTCGGGCCCGAGCCCTGACCGTTATTGAAGGCGAACTGCGAGGGGGTGCCGGCACCCTGGTTGTAGCCGAGGTTCGCAGCGAAGTTCAGCGTCGCAGCGGTGGAGATGCCGGTCTTGACGAACCGACCAACCCACGTGCGCTGAGTCGCTGGATTCACGCGGCCCTGGAGGTTCGGCGGGCTGCTGTTGAACCAGCCGGCGTTCGCCGGGGGAACCGCCGCGTTCGACGGGGTGAACGACGGGTCGAGCGAGGTGGTGTTGGTCGCGCCCGGAGTGCCGCCGATGGTGACGAACGAGTCGTTCGTCGGGACGATCCCGATTGCCGGAATGTCGAGGCACGCAGTGACCGCCCACGAGCCGGGCTGACCGCCGAGGGTGCCCGAGTCGTTGTGCTTGAACGCCACGCCGCCCGAGTTGGAGATGTTCGAGTTGAACACGCTCAACACGGTGTCGGTGGTGCCGTTGAACTGACCATACACGTCGATGACGGCGTACTGGGCACCGCCAACGGTGACCGTGTAGCTGTCAAAGAACCAGCCGGTGAAGTCCGCCGAAGCAGTTCCGGCGAGGCAAACGGTACCCATCAGGCCCGCCGCCAAAGCTCCCTTCCTCAACATGATGAAATCTCCCTTTTCCCGAGGACACCAGCGGTGTCGCTCTTACCCAAGTACCGGACGCACGGTGCTCCGGATCCCTCAACCAAGAATCTACTGCATGCGAGGGCATGGTCAAGCGGTTTCTCGGACATTTCCACCGCCGCGGCTCGTCATCACTTCGGCTCCCAAGGCTTACGGGGGTCGCCTCGTCCGCGTCGCCCTGCTCCAAACGCTTCAATGACACCAGTTTGAGAGGAGTTCCCCATTCGTAGGCGGCGGACGAGGACTGCGTGCAAGTCCTCGGGGATCCTCACGCGATGCTCACGACGTGGATCAGAGGATGCCCGGGTCGGTCGGGGCTCGCGACCCAATCGATCATCCCAATCATCCGGGTCACCCCATGATTCCCACCATCCCCGTCAACCATGGAGCAGCGATCCATGGAGCAGCAGCGGCGCCGCGTCGATCACCCGCACGCGATGAATGCCGCCCACTAGGGCGCGGGCAGACGCCTCGCCGGAAGTCGCCACCTCGATGATCAGGTCCCCGGGCGTCCGTCCGCACGCCTGCCAGCGACCGGGAGCGTGGAGCTCCGGGGGACCAACGTCGCTCCCGCGCTCCCACCGCAGCTCGACGTTGGATTTCCTCGTTCGGTCCGGAAGGAAGTTGACCCGATCGAAGAGCACCTCGACCTCGCGGGAGATCCACGCTCGATGCACCTCGCGGCTGACGTCGCCCTGCACCTCGAGCAGGCGGTTGTTCCGCCACCGCTTCACCTCATCGGGGACGTCGTCGGCGAGCTTGTCGAACGCGGTCGTTCCCGGGCGAGGCGAGTACTTGAAGATGAAGTTGTTCTTGAAGGGCACCCGCCGCAGCAGATCCACCGTCGCCTCGAAGTCTGCCTCGGTCTCGCCGGGGAACCCCACGATCAGGTCGCCGGCGATCGAGACTCCAGGCACTCGGGCGATCGCCCGCTCGACCGTGGCGAGGTAGTCCTCGACCTCGTAGCCGCGATTCATGAGGCGGAGGATTCGGTTGGACCCCGACTGTGCCGGCATGTGCAGATACGGGCAGATCCTCGGGCACTCCGCGAGCGCGTCGAGGACGTCATCGCCGAGGTCCCTTGGATAGCTCGTCACGAACCGCAGGCGGCGAAGGGCGGGCACCTCGTCGTGGATCCTCCGCAGGAGCATCGCGAAGGAGGTCACCCGCTCGCCCGGAGCGGGGGGGCGGCGGAACGCGGCGAGACCGGGACCGACCTGGGGCGCCTCGCGTCCGTCGATGGTCAGGGCGAGCCCGTGGGTGTAGCGGTAGTGATTCACCGTCTGCCCGAGCAGCGTGATCTCGATGACTCCCCGCTCGACCAGCCGACGGCACTCCTCGACGATCGAGTCGGGAGGTCGATGGACCTCCGCGCCCCGGGTGTTCGGGACCACGCAGTAGGTGCAGAACTTGTTGCAGCCGCGGGTGATGCGCACGTAGGCGGTCCATGGGCGATCCCCCGGATCCGGATCGAACGACCGGCCGAGATCAAGGGTCTCGAGGTCATCCGACGCCGCGGAGAGCACCGCCGCCCGGCGGCTCTGGTTCCCGGCGAGCGCCGCCCGCTCGGAGATCGCCGCCCGACCCGTCCGCCGCAGGTTGTCGAGGAGAAGCGGCAGCCGATCGAGCTCCCCCGGTCCGCAGAGAAGGTCGATCTCAGGGTTTCGTCGCAGGAGCCCCAAGCCCTCCCGCTCGGCCATGCATCCGAGCAGACCCAGGATGACCTGCCGACCCTCCTCCTTCTGGGCGGCGATCATCCCGACCCTGCTTCGAACCTTCTGTTCGGCGTGATCCCGGACCGAGCAGGTGTTGTAGAGGACGATCTCCGCCGCCTCCGGATCGTCGGTGAAGCGGTAGCCGAGCGACGCCAACTGACTCCGCACGAGCTCGCTGTCGAGCTCGTTCATCTGGCAGCCGAAGGTCTCGAGGAAGACGCGCATCACGAGCCATCCGCGATGGTCACATCCAGCCCTTGCGGCGGGTGACGATCATGTACGTCGCGACGACCGCCGCGAGGAGCAGGGCGACGCCGCTGACCGCCAGGATCTCCCAGAGGGTGAGCGCCATGCGGGGAGTCTAGTCGCGGCGTCACCGCGACTTGGCCGCCAAGGCCGTTGGTCGGCGTTCAAACTGCGGGCGGTCATCCGACCGATGTACGCCGGATGCTTCGACCGGCCCATGGCGTGATCCTCGCCGTCTTCGCCTTGATGACGGTGGGGGTCCTGATGGTGAACTCGGTCGGTCTCGCGCGGAATCCTGGTCTTGAGGCAGCGGCGCTCGCCTCTGCGCCCCCGGCTGGACCGGTGACGGCGGCGGGTCTTCTCTGGGGACGTCCCACGCTCTACGCGGCGCTCGCCGTGGCGGCGCTCCTCGTCGGGACCGCGGTGCCGATCGGGCGCCTCGTGGACGCCATCGGTCGCCGCTCCCTCGGACCGTGGATCGCTGGCGTGGCCGCCGCGTGCACGCTGCTCGCGCTGGCGTCGGTCTACGTCCCCGGGCTCGGCAAGGAGGTGAACGGCGCCCGCCGCTGGGTCGAGATCGGCTCGTGGACGATGCAGCCGAGCGAGATCGCGAAGTGGACGATGCCCGCGCTGATCGCGTGGTGGTGCGTCACCCGTGGCGACACGATCGACTGGTTCCGCCGCGGCTTCCTGCCCGCGATCGCGTGGGTGATGATCGTCGGGGGCATGATCGGGATCGAGGACCTCGGCACCGGGGTGCTGGTGGTGGGGGTGGCGGTGCTCCTCCTCGCCGCGGGTGGCGTCCGAATCGCGCACCTGATGCTGCTCGTGCCCGCGGGACTCGCCGCGGTGACGGTCGCGATCATCGAGAGTCCCTACCGCGTGCGGCGGCTTCTCGCGTGGCAGGATCCCTTCGCGGATCCGCAGGGGATCGGCTACCACATCATCCAATCGCTCTCCGCGATCGCCGGCGGGGGCGTGTCGGGTCGCGGGCTCGGGCAGGGGATCCAGAAGTTCGGCTACCTCCCGGAAGGCACGACCGACTTCATCTTCGCGAACATCTGCGAGGAGCTCGGGCTCGCGGGCGCGGTGCTGGTGGTGGGACTCTTCGCGGCGCTCCTGTGGAGCGGGCTGCAGATCATCACGGCGTCCTCCGAGGGGCGTTCCGCCTCGCCGGGACTGCGCCTGTTCGGGTTCGGGGTGGTGATGACCGTGGGGCTCCAGGCGCTGATGAACCTGCTCGTCGTGACCGGGCTCGCCCCGACCAAGGGCATCGCCCTGCCGCTCGTCTCGCACGGAGGAACCGGATGGGTGCTCACGGCGTTCTCGCTCGGCCTGCTTGCCTCGATCGATCGGTCCCGCCGCGCGACGGCGCAGGAGTCCTCGACCTCCGCGCCGGACGCGGTGCCGGCGACGACATGAGCGCCCCGATGGTCGCCCGCCGCTTCGCCTTCGCCGGAGGCGGAAGCGGCGGTCACCTGACCCCGAGCCTCGCCATCGCCGAGCGGCTCGCGGAGCGGTCGAGCAAGACCAGCGTGCTCTTCCTCTGCTCGTCGCGGGCGGTCGATGCGGAGGTGCTCTCGCGGCACGGGGCGAGGTTCCATGCGCTGCCCTCGGTCCCGGCGCCACGCTCGCCTCGACAGGTGGTCGCGTTCCTGCGCGGGCAGTGGCGGGCGATCGCCGAGGCGACCGCGCAGCTCCGCGACTTCGCGCCGGAGGCGCTCGTCTCGGTCGGCGGCTTCGCGAGCGCCGCGGGACTGCTCGCCGCCCGGCGCCTCGGGATCCGCACGATCCTCTTCAACCTCGACGCTCGACCGGGTCGCGCGAACCGCGTGCTCTCCCGATTCGCCGACTCGATGGTGTCCGCCGTGCCGGTGGTGACGGGTCGCCTCGGATGGGCCGAGGTCGTGGGACCGCCGATCCGCCGCGAGGCGGTCGCGTCGCTCGACGCCGCGGGATGCCGCCAGGCGATCGGGCTGCGTCCGGAGCTTCCGGTCCTCCTCGTCACCGGCGCGAGCCAGGGCTCGACCTCGCTCAACCGCCTCATGCCGCGGTGGCTTCGCCGCGACGCGTCGCGGCTCGCGGGCTGGCAGGTCCTCCACCTCACCGGCGGCGGCGAGGAGGAGATGCTCCGCGCGGCGTACGCGGAGGCGGGCGTCGAGGCGAGGGTGGTCGCGTTCCAGCATCCGATGTCGCTCGCCTGGGGCGCCGCGTCGCTCGCGATCAGCCGCGCCGGCGCGAACTCCGTCGCCGAGATCCACGCGAACGCAGTGCCAAGCGTGCTCGTGCCGTATCCCCATCACCGCGATCGGCATCAGTGGCTCAACGCGGCGCCGCTCGTCGAGCTCGGCGGCGCGGTGGTCGCGGAGGACCGGATCGACCCCGACGCAAACCTCGCGACGATCGCCGACGCGGCGGCGTGGCTCCTGCAGGATGCCGCCCGCCGACGGCGCATGACCGAGGTGCTTCGAGCGCGTCCTCCGGCGGATGGCGCCACCGCGGTGGCGACCCGGCTGCTCGGGAAGGTCGGCGCGGGCTGAGCGGTCACTCGATCGTGGGCAGCCACGCGGCGAGCAGGTCGACCGACGCCTTCAGGTCGCGCTTGTCGATCGACTCGGTGACCGTGTGGATGTAGCGGGTGCCGCAGCAGACCCCGATCGTGCGGGCGCCGCGACCGGCGCGTTGGATCGCCGCGCCATCCTGCCCGCCGCGGGGAAGGATCGACCGCTGGTAGGGGATGCGATGACGCCGCGCGACCGCGCAGAGGTCCTCGACGAGCCGCGCGTCGGAGATCATCGAGGAGTCCTGGATGAGGATCGCCGCGCCGTCGCCCTGCCGCGAGACCCGCTGATGGTCGGGCACGCCCGGCGTGTCGCAGGCGAGCGTCACGTCGAGACCGATGCCGATGTCCGCGCCGACCGCGTTCGCGACGGTCTGGGCGCCGCGGAGACCGACCTCCTCCTGCACGGTGAACGCGACGGTGATCTCCGCCGCGTGCCGTGCCTTCGAGCGACCGCCGGCGAGGCGGCGCACCGACTCGATGGCGAGCCAGCAGGCGAAGCGGTTGTCGAGCGCCTTGGAGACGACCTTCGCCGGCAGATCGAGGAATGGCTCCTCCGGCACGACCACGTCGCCGATCGAGACGAGCCGCTTCACCTCCGCCGCCTCCATGCCGAGGTCGACGAAGAACTCCTCGACCGGCGGCACCTTCGACCGCTCCGCCTCGCTCGAGATGTGGATCGGCTTGCCCCCGGGATTCAGCACGCCGAGGTGGTCGCCCTTGGGCGTGCAGACCCGCACGCGGCGGGAGAAGAGGTTGCGGGTGTCGAAGCCGCCGGAGGCGTTGAGCCAGAGGAATCCGTTCGCATCGACGTCGCGGACGAGGAACCCGATCTCGTCCATGTGCGCCGCCATGAGGACCTTGGTGGTCGAGCGCCCCCGCTTGCCGGCGGTCGGATGACGCGTCGCGATCAGCGAGCCGAGCGCGTCCACCCGCACCTCGTCGAAGAGCCCGCGGATCTCCTTCTCGATGAGGGCGCGGACGCGGTCCTCGCGACCGGGAACGCCGGGAGTCTCGCAGAGACGGCGGAGCAGCTCGATGTTCATGAGGTCCCTCGTGATGACGGCAAGGCATCGATGCTAGCGGACGACTCCGGGCGCCGCGATGCGCCGAACTATCATCGAGCCGCCATGACCTCGACCAGCGCTCCACGCCTCCGCGAGAGTCCGTTGCGCGAGCGACTTCGGGCGTTCGCCGCGGCGGAGCATGCCCGACGGCGGTCCTCGGTCCTCGCGGGTCGCGGCGCGGAGGCGACGGGAGCGATGGCGGCGGTCGAGCCGGACTACCTTCCGTACGGACCCGACGGGACGGAGGCGATCCGCTGCGAGGTGCTGGCGAACCTCGACTCCGTCGAGGTCGAGTACGCCGCGCTCCGCAGCGCCGCCGGGCTCCTCGACGCCAACCACCGGGGCACGCTGGTGGTTCGGGGTCCGGACCGCCGCGACTTCCTCAACCGCATGGTCACCGCCGACCTCAAGGAGCTTCCGCCAGGCCGCGCCGCCGAGGGGTTCTGGCTGAACCGCAAGGGTCGCATCGAGGCGGACCTGCTGATCGCGGAGCTCGGCGACCGGATCGTGATGGACTGCGACCTGCATGCCGCGGCGGCGACCTCGGAGTCCCTCGGTCGCTTCCTGGTCAGCGAGGATGCATCCGTCTCCGACGAGACCTCGCTCCACCACCACCTGTGGCTGCTCGGTCCGCGGGCGGGCGATCTCCTCGCCGCCGCGTCCGGCGTCGCGCCGCCGCCGGTCGGGGGCGCCGCGGTCGTTCCTCTCGGCGGCGTGGAGGTGACCGCGATCGCGGTCGACTGGATCGGCACGCGCGGGTTCGTCCTCATCGCGCCGCGCGAGCAGGTCGGTGCGGTCTGGGACGCGGTCCTGGCGCAGGATGGCGCCCGGCGTCCGCTCGTGCGGCCGGTTGGATGGCTCGCGTTCAACGTCGCCCGCATCGAGTCCGGCACGCCGCTCTTCCAGATCGACTTCTCCGGCGACTCGCTGCCGCACGAGACCGGGGTGCTTGCGCGGCGGGTGAGCTTCCGCAAGGGGTGCTACCTCGGGCAGGAGATCGTCGCGCGGATGGAATCGCTCGGGCGTCCCAAGCAGCAGCTCGTGGGGCTCCGCGTCGATGGTGGGGCGCTCCCGATCGCCGGCGGTCAGGTCTTCGCGGGCGGCGAGGATGGGCTCGGCGAGCCGATCGGCGCGGTCACGAGCAGCACGATCAGTCCGCTCCTCGGCGCCGCGCCCATCGCCTTCGCGATGCTCCGCACGAGCCATGCGGACCGGGGCACGCGGGTCCGCGTCGCCGCGGAGGGGGAGGTCCATTCGGCCGAGGTGGTCGACCTCCGCTTCGTCTCGCCCCCGACGGAGGCTCGACCGTGACCGAGCCGGAGGTCGGCGGACTGAGCGCCGGCGAGACGATCCTCTTCGCGGCGGGGGCGGTGATCACCCTCGCGCTCCTCGTCGGCACGGTCATCTTCGGCGTCGTGATCCATCGCGCGGATCGAAGAGAGCGCGAGGCGGAGCGGTCGCGCCCGGGAGGATCGCCATGACCGCGATCCGCGTCTGCGACGTCGGTCCGAGGGACGGACTGCAGAACGAGCCCGGCGAGGTGCCGGTCGAGGCGAAGATCGCGCTCGTCGAGGCGCTCGCGGAGGCGGGGGTGCCGGAGGTCGAGGTCGGCAGCTTCGTCGATCCCCGGCGGGTGCCGCGGATGGCGGACACGCCGGAGGTCTTCCGCCGCGTCCGCCGCCGGAGCGGCACCGTCTACTCCGCGCTCGTGCCGAACCTCCGCGGCGCGGAGGCGGCGCTCGAGTCCAGCGCCGACAAGCTCGCGGTGTTCGCCTCGGCAAGCGAGAGCTTCTCGCGCCGCAACGTGAACGCGTCGATCGCGGAGACCCTCGCGCGGTTCGCGCCGGTGATGGAGCTCGCCTCCTCCCGCCGCGTCCCCGTGCGGGCCTACCTCAGCTGCGCCTTCGGCTGTCCCGACGAGGGAGCGATCTCGCCCTCCGTCGTCGCCCGCCTCTCCGGCGAGCTCCTCTCGATGGGCGCGGCGGAGGTGGACGTCTCGGACACGATCGGCGTCGCCGTCCCGCGCGACGTCGAGGCGGTCCTCGACGCGATCGGACCCGTCGTGCCTCGGGAGCGCACCGTCATGCACTTCCACGACACGCGAGGCACCGCGGTCGCGAACGCCTGGACCGCGATCCGCGGAGGGGTGACCATCCTCGACGCCTGCTGCGGCGGGCTCGGCGGCTGTCCCTTCGCGCCGGGCGCGACGGGAAACCTCGCGACCGAGGATCTCCTCTACCTGTGCGAGCGGAGCGGCGTCTCGACGGGCGTCCGCCTCGACGGCGTCGCCGCCGCCGCGTCGGCGATCTCGGCGGTGCTCGGGCGTCGGCTGCCCTCGCGGGTGCTCGCGGCGATCGTCGCGGCGGGGGACTGCGGAGGTCCGAGCGTCCATCGCCAGGACTCGGGCGCCGGGTCGAGCCGGTAGGCGCGGTCTGCTCGCCGCAGCGGGCGCAGCTCGACGCACGCTCCCTCGATCGAGACCGCGTGCGGTCGGTGCGGCGCCTGGAACGATCCGGTGTTGAGGATCACCCGTCCGCCCACTTCCCAAGCGCCAGGCCAGTGGGAGTGCCCGACGAGCGTCATCCGCGCGTCCGGGGCGTGACGACCCGCGAAGTCCGCCACGAGCGCCGGATACTCGCGCCAGAAGGCGATCACGCGGAGCACCGCGAAGGGACGCAGCAGGAGCCGCCACGCCTGCCCGGCATGCCGCGCGGCGTTCGGCCCGGACCACTCGTGGGTCGCCGCCTCGCGGCTCGCCTCGAGGATCACCTCGAGCCGACCTCGATCCTCGGGCGGATGGCTCTCGAGACGGCGGCGATACGCGGCGCGGAGCGCCCGCGCCGCGGGACTCCACGGTGCGAGGCTCGGATGCACCGCGTCCCCATGGAACGCGAGGATGTTGCCCGAGGCGAGCCGCATCGACCGCCGCTCGTCGACGAGCGGGTCATGGTTCCCGGCGATCACCGCGAGGCGCACGCCTCGAAGGTCGAGCATGGCGCGAAGTCGCGCGAGATCCCTTGCCGCGGCGTCGCGGTGGCGGGGGATGTGAAGCTCCGCGACGTCGCCGTTCAGGACGACCTCGTCCGCCTCCGCAAGCACCGGCTCCAGCGCCCCCACCACGTCGATGGGACAGGGGCGACCGAGGTGGAGGTCGGAGATGACGAGGGTGCGGAGCGACATCCCGCGGCAACCTTGCTAGTGACCCTCGAGGTGCTCGCGGGCGCCGGGCCCGAGCGTGAGCCGGTTCTTGCCGCTGCGCTTCGACTGCAGCGCGAGCTGGTCGGCATGATCGAGCAGCGCCGCCGGATCGAGACCGTCCCACGGATAGGTCGCGAGTCCGGCGGAGATCGTCACCGTGCCGGGGGCATCGAGACCGATCTTCGGAAGCCGCAGGCGCTCGACCTGTCCCTGGAAGCGTCGCACCACCTGCTCGATCGAGTCCGGCGGCGAGGTGCCGGCGCTGCGCGGTCCTCCGGGGTCGGAGAAGATCACCACGAACTCGTCGCCGCCGATCCGGAAGACGTGATCGCCCTTGCGGATCGTCGAGCGGAGCAGCTGCACGGTCTCCCGGAGCACCTCGTCGCCCGCCTCGTGACCGAACTGGTCGTTGTAGGTCTTGAAGTTGTCGATGTCGAAGACCATCACGGTGACCGGGCGGCGCTGCGGTCGCGCCGCGGCGAGGGTCTCCGCCAGCACCCGCTCGAACGCCCGGCGGTTGCCCACGCCGGTGAGCTCGTCGGTCATCGCCTGACGGCGGAGCTCCGCGTGCTCGCGGTCAAGGCGCATCCACGCCGCGAGCCACGGCGCCCACGGCGCGAGCGCCGAGGCGGGCACGGTCGCGCTGGCGAGCCAGCCCACGCGGTCCTCGCCCGCGGCGACCTCGATCATCGAGCTCCGCCGAGATCCCGGGAGCGTCGTCGGAGGCAGGAGCTCCACGTCGCTTGCACGGAGGCGCTGGCGCATCACGCTCAAGGCAACCTCGGCGAGGCGCCCGCCGCCCTCCGCGACCGCCTGGACGAGGTCGACGTCGCCGAGCGGCTCCGGTCGAGCCTCCACCCTCGGCGGCGGAGTCGTCTGCAGGACCTCGATCGACGCCACCGACCGCGTCTCCGCGGGCGGAGGGACCGCGGGGGTTGGAGCGGCGGGTCGGGTCTCGGCGGCGGGCACGGTCGGGCTCCGGGGCGCCGCGTCTGGCGCCACCGGCAGGTTGTCGGCGGGAAGACCGAGCGTCTTCACCACTTCGCCGAGAAGCGTGGCGGCGTCGCCGTCCGAGCGGATCAGCAGGAAGCCGCCGCCCGCGGTCGGAAGCGGATCGACCGGGCGCGACCAGAGGGCGAGGTCGATCGATGGATCCACCTGCTCGAAGCACTCCTGCACCAGCTCGGCGTCCTCGCCGAGGCTCGTCGCGTCGAAGACCGCCGCGAGGATCGGCTCCCGCGCGGTGGATGCGATCACCCGCGCGAGGGCGTCGAACGGATCGCTCGACGAGGTCGCCATCGACCAGCGCGGGACGATGGCGCCGAGGTCGCCCTCGGCGTCTCCGACGAGGAGCACTCGACCGCGGCGACCGCGGCTCGCGCGGGAGCGGGTCATCGCGGAGGCTCCGCGTCCGGGGTGCGTGCGTCGCCGAGCAGCATCCGGATCTCCTCCGCGGAGACGAGCCGGCGCGGCGTCGCGTCGTCGCTCGTGGAGGCGCCCGAGGGTCGGGCGGGCTGGTCCGCCGGAACGGTCGTCACCCGACGAGGCGGTCCTCCCACGGCGAGCCACACCTCGACGTCATGGAGGTGCCGCTCCACCGCCTCGCGTAGACGATCGACCCCGGGGAGCTCTTCGCCGATGACGAGCGCGACCCGCTCGGTGCGCGGAGCACCCCATGTCCCGCCACTCCTCGCCGCGAGTTCGCACTGCCCGAGCACCGCGAGCGCCCGCAGCGGATGCCGCTCGTGCCGGACGTGATCCGCGCGGAGGAGCGACGCGATCGACGGCGGGGGCGGCTGCCGCCCCACGAACACGACCTGCACGCTCGTCCTTGGATCGGAGTTCGCCATTGGTCTGTCGATCGTCGTGCGGATCCATCCACCGAGCCGACAGACCCGGTCGCCCGGTCCATGCTAGATCGCCGGCGCGACGATCGCGCCGCCGCCGAGGCCTGGTTCCGCGACGTCCGTCCAACCATGTCGCGCTTCGCCCCGTGGGCGAGCGGCCGCTCAGGACTTCGAGCAAGGAAACGAGTCGCCCCTGATCTAGACCCCGACCTAGACCCCGACCTTGACCTCGACCTTGGCCTCGACCTCGACCGAGAACCGCCGGGCGGGCTCGACGTTGCGTTCCCAAGGACGCCGGTAGGTCGCCCTGATCGTGGTCCGACCCGGGGCGACGGCGTTCAACAGCCAGCGCTGATCGGTCACGGCTCCCGGCATCGCGCCGTCCTGGCGGACGGTCGTCCCGGCGAGATCACCCTCGAGGATGCCGATCGGGTCGAGCGTCAGCTCCCAGAGGTAGCCCGTGCCGGTCGTGACCGGAAGCTCGAGCGTGACGCTCCCACCGACTCCGACCATGACCGGTCCGGGCGCCCTCTCGGCGTCGCCCTGCGGTCGGACCGTCACCGTCCGAGGCGGGGAGGAGGTGGGAGAGGCGTCACTCGTGGCGCCGCGGCTCGCGCAGGCGCCGAGCAGCAGGGAAGCCGCCATGAACGCCCCGGCTCGAAGGAGTGCCGGACCCAGATGGCGGCAGGAACGGGGGACTCGGCGGATCGGGGCGGCTCGTGGCATGGGGTTCCTCCGTCGAGACTTCGACGTCAAGGTTTCTACCACCCTTTGGCGGTTCGCGGGGCAGTGGATCTCGACGACGGCGACGACGGTGCCTGTCCGAGACCGTGCCCCCGAGACCGTGCCCCCGCGACACCTTCCCCGACGACGGTGCCTGTCCGAGACCTCCGGAGGCCGTGCCTGTCCGAGACCTTCCCCCGAGACCTTCCCCCCGACGACGGTGCCTGTCCGAGACCTCCGCGTTCGCGGAGGCCGTGCCTGTCCGAGACCGTCCCGGAGGCCGTGCCTGTCCGAGACCTTCCCCCCGACGACGGTGCCTGTCCGAGACCTCCGCGTTCGCGGAGGCCGTGCCTGTCCGAGACCGTCCCGGAGGCCGTGCCTGTCCGAGACCTTCGTCCGAGACCTTCCCGAGACCTCCCGAGACCTTCGGTCCGGTCATGGCTCCTGCTATGCTTCGCGGCTCGTCGCGGTCGCCCCCGGGTAAGGGGCGATCCTCTTCTAGTCGTTTACGTCCAGGCGACCACCCCATGACCCAGTTCCAGACCACGCCGCAGATCCCCCACAGCAACGCCGTCAGCGGACGCAAGTACGTCGACTACAAGAACGTCGAGGACCTGCGTCGCCTCCTGACCCCCAACGGGAAGATCTACAGCCGGCGTCGCCTCCAAGCGTCGGCGTGGGAGCAGCGTCAGATCGCCACGGCGATCAAGCGGGCCCGCTTCATGGCGCTCCTGCCGTACACCGACGCGACCCTCTGATCCTGGACGGTCAGCACTCCGCGGGCGATCGAGAACGGCTCGCCGGGCGAAGCGCGGGGGTCCTTCCGCGTCGAGGGCAGCCCGAGACGCACGACGTGACTTGGTCGCGGCGTCGACGAATGCCTCGAACCGTCCCGCGCTCCCGGCGGAGACCCGAGTGACCTTGCGGTCGGTGCGCTGCGCCTCGGGGAGGCGGATCTAGCCCTGACGCCGAAGTCGATCGATCGCCCGTCTCAGACGACCGAACGGTCTCGCGAACGCCTCGTGCAGTCGATCCGCGGCGCGACTGACCCCCGCAAGGACGAGTCGCGTCCGCAGCCGCCGCAGCCCATCGTCGTGGGGCGAGATGCGCGAGCCCTTCCGCCACCATCCCCACGCGAGCCGGAGCCGACCTTCCTCCAGCGCCGCGAGGCTGAGGTTGTGGATCGCCCGCACGCAGGTCGGATCGAGGCGAAGCACCCGCCGGCTGAGGGAGGCTCCGCCTGAGACGTCGCCCGCTGCGAAGCGGGCGAAGGCGAGCAGCCGGAGCAGCTCCGGGTCGCGAAGCGAGAGCTGCCGGAGCTTCTCGAGGACCTCGACCGCCTTGCCGGGTGCGCCCGCATCGAGGAGGAGCTCCGCCGTCCGCCGGATGGACACCGGCGAGGGCGAGTCCTGTTCGAGAAGGCGCTGGCACTGCTCGGCGAGGTGGCGAAGCGCCTCCGGGCGGTGCCCGGCGCGGAGCCTCACGTCGGCGAGGACGAGATGGGCGTCGGGTCGCTCGGGGTCGAGCTGCAGGGCAAGCTCGTACTCGCCGCGGGCCTGCTCGAGCCGACCCGCCCGGTCCGCGAGCTCGCCGAGGTGCCAATGCGCCTCGGCGTTGGCGGGCTCGAGCTCCAGGACCCGACGGAACTTCTCGCCCGCCTCGGGATACCGCTTCAGGTCCGCCAGCAGGCGACCGTAGCTGAGCAGCGTGTCGATGTTGCCCGGATCGTCGCGGAGATCCTGCAGGTACATCTGGAGGGCGCGGTTGGGGCGACCGGTCGCGGCGAGGACCGCCGCGAGGCGCGACCGCACCCCGAGGAGCGTGGGATCCTGGCGCAGCGCCTCACGGAAGCACCACCCGGCACGGTCGAGCTGACCCCGACGCATCAGGTCCTCGCCCATCGCCTTGAGGCAGAGCGGGTACTCCTCGAGCGCGCTCTGGGCGAGGAAGTAGACGGTCTCCGCGTCCTCGTGGCGGTCGAGCGCCGTCAGCGCCTCCATCCGCCTCGCATAGGCGATCTCGAGCTTCGGATCGATCGCGCTCGCCCGCTCGAGCCACGGGAGCGCATCGACGGCGCGGCCGAGGCGGATCGCGGCGGACCCCGCGGCGATCCACGGCTCGACCTCGTCCGGCAGCAGCCTCGCGGCATGCTGGAAGCACTCGACCGCCTCGGCGTCGCGACCGGCGGCCTCGAGGGCAAGCCCGAGGTTGAAGTGCCAGTCGCCTCGGGTCGGATCGACGTCGATCGCCTTGCGGAACTCGTGCTCGGCCTCGGACCACTTGCCCCGGTGATACAGCTCGAGCCCTCGATCGACGTGCTCCTCCGCGGTCTGCCAGTCGTCCATCGGTTGGTCCACGGGTCGATCCGATCGGTGGTTGGACGAGGGTCGCGAGAGGTCCGACTCGGGATCCGTCCGCGGCGAATCTGCCGCGACCCGCGACCTCGAGACGATGTCGAAGTCACGATGGAGGCCGACCGGCCTCCTCGAACCCGACGTTCGGTAGCATTCAACGTTGTCTCCCGCTCGGCGGCAAGCGTCGAGGGGATCTTCCGTCGAAAGTGGTGGGGGGATTGGACCTCCGGAGCGTCCAAGGAGCATCGTGCGTGCCGATCGATCGGAGCATGACGTCGACCCCGCCCCCTGCCCGCGCCTGGCGCCTCGGCGGCATCGTGGTGCCGGCGTGGCTGGTGCTCTCGGCGGGAGTGATCCACGGGTCGCCGCTCCTCCAGGCGCGACCGGATCCCCCCGCGGCAGGGGCGGCGGCGGTGGTCGTCGACGAGGAGGAGATCGACTGGCTCCGCTCGATCGTCGCCAACGCGTCGAACGGCCTGGAGATCCGACGTCGGGCGGCGGAGAAGCTCCTCCGCATGCCGACGCCGCTCGCGGTCGGGGCGATCGTCGGGGCGTTCGAGGAGTCGACCGACGCGGATCGACCGGCGCTTCGGGCGATCTTCGAGGACGCGACCGTCGAGTCGCCCGAGCTCGCGGAGGCGCTCATCGATGCCCTTCCGGTCTCGGCGGCGAAGGATCGTCCCCGGCTCCTCGCCTTGCTCGCGGACCTCGGCCCCGGGGTCGACGAGCTCGTCGCGGTGGTCGCGGTCGATCCGAGACGGGACGTCCGCGCCAGGCTGATGGCGGTGGAGGCGCTGGGCGGGCTGCCGACGCGGACCTCCGTGGAGTCGCTGCTCGTCCTCGTCGCGGAGGGGCGGGAGGAGACCGCCGAGATGCGGTCGCGCGTCTTCCGGGCGCTCGAGAAGATCAGCGGGGTCCCGCTCGGAGAGGACGCCGAGGCGTGGCGGCGGTGGTGGCGGGAGGGCGGCGAGTCCACCCTCGAGCGGACCTGCGAGGAGCGGGTCGCCGACCTCGCCGCGCAGATCGGTCGGCTCGACCGCGATCGGCGAGGGATCGAGGACCGCGCCGACCGCACCGCGGTGCGCCTGCGGGTGCTCCTCGCCGACGTCCTCGTCGGGCTCGAGCCCGCGGCGCGGCAGGAGCGGGTCCAGCGGCTCCTCGGCGACGAGCTCGAGTCGCTCCGCGAGCTTGCGGTCGAGCAGGTCGATCGCGCCTTCCGCAACGGCGATCGCATCGGCGAGGAGACGATCGCCCGCCTCGCCACGTTGCTCGACGATCCATCCCTCGTGATCCGCGGCAAGGCGGCGAGGCTGCTCGGCACCCTTGGCTGGGAGCCGATCGCGGAGGAGGTCGCGCGGCGCCTGAAGGACGAGTTCGATCCGGAGCTCGGGAGCATCTACCTCGAGGTCCTCGCGGAACGACCTCGCGCGGACACGCTGCCGGTGATCCTCGGGAGGCTGGGTCCTCCCGGCACGAGCGACGCCGCGGCGCGGGCGATCTTCCGACTGGTGATCGCCGGGCTCGCGCCGGCGGACTGGCGCGTCGTCGCCGTGCCTGCGGCGAGGACGATCGTCGAGGTCGCCCCGACGCCGCAGACGGTCCGGCTCCTCGCCCTCGCGGGCGAGGACGCCGATCGAGCGCTGCTCGAGGCTCTCCTCGACCGCGACAATCCGGCGGTTCGGCGGGCGGTCGCGGAGGGCTGGACCAGGAGCGGACGCCTCGACTCGCTCCGCCCGCGCCTCCGTGATCCGGTGGTCTTCGCCGCGGTCGTGGGCACCATCAGCGCCGGTCCGTCCTCGCTCGAGGCGGTCTCGACGCTGCTTGGGCTTGATCGTCCGGCGGAGGACGCCGGTGCGGCGGACCTCGACGCGGCGCTCGTCAAGATCCTCGCGGGTCTGCCCGCCAACCAGCTCGTGCAGGCCGACGATCTCCTTGCGGGGAACGGCGTGGGGCTTGATCGTCGGCTGGCGTCCCTCGCGAGACCGAGCAGCGACGACGTCAAGGCGATGACGCCCCTCGACCGCGACCGCCTCCTCGAGCGGCGGGCATCGCTGCTGCTGACCCTCGCCCGCGCCGAGGAGGCAGCCGACCTGCTCGAGCCGTTCGCGATCATGACCGAGCAGGCGCTGTCGCCGATCCTCTTCGAGGCGAGGCTCCGCGCCGGTCGCTTCGACCGCGCCGCGGCGCAGCACGCGCTGCCGGCGCCGTGGCTCGACGTGCTCGAGCGGCTCGCCCTCTCCGATCCAGCCGAGGCGGAGGTCCTGCTCGAGGAGGTCGACCGGCGATTCGGCGGGCGGTTGTCTCCGGAGCAGTCGGCGAGGGCGTCGGCGATCCGCGCATCGCTCGAGCTGCTTCCGACCGGACCGCCCGCGCCGTAGCCCCGCGGTCCGCGGGGGAGCGGCGGGCGTCCCGCCGCCCCGATCGCCTCGCGCCATCGCACGCGGTCCTCCTCGTCGATCGAGATCCGCGCGACCGTGACCCGCACGCGCTCGTCCGCGAGGTCGTCGATGGTGGTGACCGCGAGCCGATCGACCTCCGGCATCGCCTCGATCGCCCGCCGCAGCAGCTCGAGCGCCTCCGGCGGCGAGGCCCGCAGCGGCTCGAGCGTGCGGAGGAGCCTCGTCTTCGCGTCGCGCACGAGCCTCCCCGCGAGGGCGAGGTCGGCGACCTCCGCGAGGTCCGCCAGCGCGACCGCCACCTCGCCGGGATCGCCTCCGGCGCGACCAACCGACTCGCGGATCCATCGGCGCACCCGCGAGCACTCCCCAAGCCGCGCCGCATCGGCGGGTCGATCGCTCTCCAGCCGCTCGAGTCGATGCACGAGGTCCCGTCGCCCCCGCGTCGCGAACTCGATCGCCCCGGGACCCGTCGCGCCGAGCACGCGCAGCAGCCCGACCTCCGCGGCGGGATCCGGCGGGATCCGCGGCATCTCGCGAAGGACTTCGGGCACCTCGGCGGCGCCGACCGCCGGCGGCGTCGGCGCGACCGCGACGAGCGCCGCCCGCACGAGGCGATCCACGTCCGGGTCCCCGGAGAAGCGCCGCAGCGCGGTCGGAGCAAGGCGGACTGGATCGACGTCGAGCTCGCCGGCGCGGGCGACGATCCAGCCGGCAAGCCGCTCCGCGTCATCCTCCTCGCCGCGCAGCACGCGGCGGGTCGCCTCCCGGCGGAGCTCCCGGACGAGGCGGTCAAGCGCGTGCACCTCTCGTCGCGGGTGCGGAGGGACATCGGGGAGCGCGGGCGGTCCCGCGGAGGCGACGCCGATGGTCGCCGCGAGCAGACCGAGCGCGAGGACCGCGAGCAGGCATCGTGAAGGCATGCTCGGTGGGATAGCCGGGGCGGTCGCGAGGTCCATCGGCACGCGCGGAAGTTCCGGCGCGACCCCGTAGCATCTCCCCATGACCTCGCCCGACGCCCGCTACCACCGACAGATGCTGCTGCCGGGGATCGGCGTCGAGGGGCAGCGACGGCTCGGCGAGTCGTCGGTGCTCGTCGTGGGATGCGGCGCGCTGGGATCGGCGGCGGCGGAGTTCCTCGCCCGCGCCGGCGTGGGCACGCTCCACCTCGTCGATCGCGACGTGGTCGAGCGGACCAATCTCCAGCGGCAGCTCCTCTACGGCGAGCGGGACGCGGACGCGGGTCGCGCGAAGGCGGAGGCGGCGCGGGAGCGCCTCGCCGCGGTGAACTCGGGGATCCGCGTGCGGGGCTGGGTCGACGACCTCGACGCCTCGAACGTCCGCGACTACCTCGACGAGGCGGACCTCGTGGTCGACGGGCTCGACAACTTCGAGGCGCGGTACCTCCTCAACGACGCCTGCGTCGAGGCGGGGGTTCCCTACCTCTATGGGGGCGCCGTCGGAACGCAGGGTCTCGCGTGGACGATCCTGCCGCCCGATGGAGCCCGGGCACCACGCAACGGTCGCGCGAGGCGACGGCTCCACGACGCCGCCGACCGCACGCCCTGCCTCCGCTGCGTCTTCCCCGAGCCGCCGCCCGCCGGCTCGGCGCCGACCTGCGACACCGCCGGCGTCCTCGGCACGGTGACCGCGATGATCGCGGCGCGGCAGGCGACCGAGGCGATCAAGCTCCTCGTGGGCGAGGTCGGATCGCTCGACCGTTCGGCGCTCTCGATCGACGCATGGTCGAACCGGCTGGAGCGCGTCGCGATGCCCGCGTCGCCGGACTCCGGCTGCCCCTGCTGCGCGGCGCGCCGCTTCGAGTTCCTCGAGGGCGGTCGGCGGTCGGACGCCGCGGTGCTCTGCGGTCGCGGCGCGGTGCAGGTTCGACCAGACCGGCGGGACCAGACCGGGATCGACCTCGCCGCGCTCGCCGCGAGGCTCGCCCCGCATGGATCGTTCCGGAGGGAGGGCGCCCTGATCGTCGGCGTGCTCGCGCGGGAGCGGACTCCCGGGGGCGAGGCGGTGGAGCTCTCCGTCTTCGCCGACGGTCGCGCCATCGTGCGGGGCTCGACGGAGCCGGATTTCGCGCGGGCGATCTACGCCCGCTACGTGGGCTCGTGAGGCGAGGTCGCGGGGGAGTCCGCGCTCCCGTACCCTGACCGCCTCTCGCGTCGGGAGCGTCCCGCGGCGCGCGTCCAACCCGGAGAAGCACCATGAGCCCCGCCGCCGCCACCTCGTCCCCGTTCGCCGCCGCGATCAGCGCCTGCGGCATGATGAGCCTCGACTACGCGAAGGCGCTGCTCGAGCCGATTCCCGTCGCGGTCTTCGCCCACCTCGCGCACCCGCAGGTGAACCATCCCGCCTTCTGCACGGGACACCTCGCGATCTACCTCAACCGCGTCCTCGACCTCGTCGGACGCAAGGACCTCGCCCTCGCGCTTCCCTTCGACGAGGCGACCTTCAAGGCGGGCTCGCCCTGCGTCGAGCAGGATGGCCGCTATCCGGCGAAGTCGGTGCTCCTCGGCTACTTCCTTCCCCACTCCGTCACCGTCCTGGAGGCGATGGCGGAGGTCCCCGCCGAGCGCCTCGCGGCGCCGAATCCGATGGAGGGGCGGATGAAGGAGATGTTCCCGACCGTCGGCGCCGCCACGAACTTCCTCCTCAACAACCACGTGATGATGCACCTCGGTCAGGTGAGCGCGTGGCGCCGCGTCATGGGCCTTGGCTCGGCGTTCTGACCCGCCGGCGGAGGACTCGACGATGCCGCGACGGGCGATCCTTGCCCTCGATCAGGGGACCACGAGCTCGCGGGCGGTGGTGTTCTCGGCGGAGGGCGCGGACCGCGGTCGCGTGCTCGGCGAGGGACGGCGCGAGCTTGCCTGCCGCTATCCGCGCCCGGGCTGGGTCGAGCAGGATCCCGCGGAGATCTGGCGGAGCCAGCTCGACGCGGCGAAGGCGGCGATCGCGTCGGGCGGCGTGGCGCCATCGCAGATCCTCGGCGTGGGCATCACCAACCAACGCGAGACGGTGATGCTGTGGGAGCGATCGAGCGGTCGTGCCATTGGACCGGCGATCGTCTGGCAGGACCGCCGCACCACCGATCGAACCCAGCGGCTGCGCGACGAGGGGACGGAGCCGCTGCTCGTCGATCGGACCGGGCTCCTCGCCGATCCCTACTTCTCCGCCTCGAAGATCGAGTGGCTCCTCGACGAGCAGCCGGGCGCCCGGGGCGGGGCCGAGCGGGGCGAGCTCGCGATGGGCACGGTGGACTCCTGGCTTGCCTGGAACCTCTCCGGCGGACGGGTCCACGCGACCGATCCGAGCAACGCCTCGCGGACGCAGCTGTGGAACCTCGACTCCGCGACCTGGGACGAGGAGCTTCTTCGGCTCTTCCGGGTGCCACGTGCCCTCCTCCCGGCGGTCCTGCCGAGCGCCGGCAGGATCGGCGAGTGCGATGCGGCGGTGCTCGGCGCCGCGATCCCGATCCTCGGCATGATCGGCGACCAGCAGGCCGCCCTCGCCGGGCAGGGGTGCGTCGCGCCGGGCGACTCGAAGACGACCTACGGCACCGGGTGCTTCCTCCTCGTCCAGACCGGCGGGCGACGCGTGCGGAGCGGGGCTCGCCTGCTCTCGACCGTCGCGTGGCGGATCGGCGACGGACCGCTGCAGCACGCCCTCGAGGGAAGCGTCTTCATGGGCGGCGCCACGGTGCAGTGGATGCGGGACGGGCTCGGGATCATCCGCGACGCCGCGGAGATCGGCGAGCTTGCCGCCTCGGTCGAGGACTCCGAGGGCGTGGTGATGGTGCCTTCCTTCACGGGACTCGGTGCGCCGCACTGGGATCCCTCGGCGCGGGGCATGATCCTCGGGCTCACCCGCGGCTCGACCAAGGCGCATCTCGCCCGCGCCCTCCTCGAGGGGGTCGCGATGCAGGTCGCCGACGTGATCGAGGCCGCCGACCATGACCTCGAGGCGGCGAAGGTGAGACCCGTCTCGGCGGTCCGCGTCGATGGCGGCGCCGCGGCGAGCGATCCGCTGATGCAGGTCCAGGCGGACGTCCTCGGCATCCCGATCGAGCGACCGCGGCGGCTCGAGACGACGGTGTTCGGCGCCGCGGGGATGGCGGCGGTCGCCGCGGGCGTGGTGCCCGACCTCGCCGCGTGGCGGGGCGAGGCGGCGGTCGAGCGGCGGTTCGAGCCGCGGCGCGACGAGGGCTGGCGCGGGACGAGGCGTCGGCGGTGGTCGGAGGCGGTGGCGGTCGCCACGCGATGGGGAACTCGATGAAGGGAACTCAGGAACGAGGAAATCAGGAGACGCGCATGGCGCCACGCATGGATCGGGACGCGGCGATCGCCCGGCTCGGGTCGGACTCGTTCGAGGTGCTCGTCGTCGGCGGCGGCGCGACCGGGCTCGGCGTCGCGGTCGACGCGGCGAGCCGGGGGTTCCGCACCGCGCTCGTCGAGGCGCACGACTTCGCGCAGGCGACCTCGAGCCGGAGCACCAAGCTCGTGCACGGCGGGGTGCGCTACCTCGAGCAGATGGACTTCTCGCTCGTGACCGAGGCGCTGCGGGAGCGGGGGATCCTCTACCGCAACGCGCCGCACCTCGTCCGCGACCTCTCCTTCGTGGTGCCGCGGTTCCATTGGTGGGAGGGACCGTTCTACGGGATCGGACTCAAGCTCTACGACGCCCTCGCGGGTCGGCTCAACCTCGCGCCGAGCCGCGGGCTCTCCCGCGACGAGGTCGTCGCGGCGATCCCGAACGTCGAGCGTCAGGGACTCCTCGGCGGGATCCGCTACCACGACGGGCAGTTCGACGACGCCCGCCTCGCGATCGCCCTCGCCCGCACCGCGGTCGCCCACGGCGCGGCGGTCGCGAACCGCGTCGAGGTGGTCGGATTCGAGCGTCGCGACGGTCACTGCGCGGGCGCGCGGGTGGTCGACCGCGAGACCGGACGAGAGATCGCCGTGCGGGCGAAGGTGGTGATCAACGCGACGGGGATCTTCGCCGACTCGCTCCGGCGGCTCGACGACCCGTCGGCGCCGGCGCAGGTCGAGCCCGCGCAGGGGGTGCACCTCGTCCTCGATCGCTCCTTCCTCGCGGGCGACACGGCGATCATGGTGCCGCACACCGACGATGGTCGCGTCCTCTTCGTGATTCCCTGGCATGGCGTGACCCTCGTCGGCACCACCGACACGCCGATGCCGAAGGCGGACCTCGAGCCGCGGGCGCTTCCCGACGAGGTCGAGTTCATCCTGCGGAACGCCGCCCGCTACCTCGCCCGCGATCCGCGGCGGGAGGACGTGCTGAGCGTCTTCGCGGGGCAACGTCCGCTCGTCCACCGCGGAGGGAGCGGCACCGCGACCAAGAGCCTCTCCCGGAGCCACGAGGTGATCGTCTCGCCGAGCGGGCTCGTCACCATCGTCGGCGGCAAGTGGACGACCTACCGCAAGATGGCGGAGGACACGATGAGCCACGCGACCATCGTCGGCGGGCTCGAGCCGCGTCCCTGCGTCACGGAGACGCTGCAGGTGCATGGCGCGCTCGAGCGGACCGATCCGGCGCTTCCCGCGGAGGATCCCCTCCGCACCTACGGCGCGGACGCGGCGGAGATCCTCGCGATCGGTCGGACCCGTCCCGACCTGAGCCGACCGCTGCATCCGCGGCTTCCGTACACGGGCGCCGAGCTTCTCTACGCGGCGCGGGAGGAGATGGCACGGTCGGTGGAGGATGCCCTCTCCCGTCGCACCCGGTGCCTGCTGCTCGGCGCCGCGGCGGCGGCGGAGGTCGCGCCCCGCGCCGCGGAGATCCTCGGCGAGGAGCTCCGCTGGGACGCGGCGCGACGCGCCCGCGAGGTCGAGTCGTTTCGTCGGCTCGCCGAGGGCTATCGGCTGCCCGCCTGACCCGCCACGCCGAGCTCGCGCCGCGTCGAGACGAGCACCATCCGTCCGGCGAACGCCCGACGCACGCGCGGCGACGGGAGCTCGAGCCGCCGCGCGAACTCCCGCATCTCCGAGGCGACGAAGCCCTTCGCGACGCTGACCGAGGCGTCATGCCGCACGCTCGGATGCCAGGGCAGCGCGAGCAGCCAGACGAGCCAGCGGTTCAGGGCGCTTCGGCGCAGGTCGTTCCACACGAGCCGCCGCCTCGCGAGCCGGTCCATCACCCGCAGCACGGTGAGGATCTCCGCGTCGGGCAGGTGGTGCAGGAACATCCCGGCGTGCACGACGTCGAAGCTCGCGTCGCCGAACTCCTCGACCGCGCGATGGGCGTCGAGGGCGCGGATCTCGAGACGCGGCTCGTCGGCATGCTCCCGGCGGGCGAGCTCGACGACCGCCGGATGCAGGTCGATCCCCATGCACTCGAGGCGCAGTCCCCGTCGGTCCGCCCAGCGAAGCGCCGCGCGGGGCAGGTCGCCGACCCCGGTGCCAAGATCAAGCAGACGCAGCGGGCGGTCGATCGGCCAGCGGGGTCGCTCCGCCTCCAGTTCGCGGAGCAGCACGCGGATCCCGCCGAGCCTGGCGTTGACGAGGCGGATGAAGCGGAAGCTCGCGTCGATCTCCTCCCGCGAGGCGTGGGGGTCGTCGAGCCGCTCCGGGATGATCTGCCGCCGCGTGATCAAGGTCGGTTCCGGAGGGGAGTGTCTCCTTATCATCGTCGCGATGCCACGGACGACGCTCCTCCTCGCGGTCCTCGTCTTCTCCGCAGCGATGTCGGGCGCCAGCGCGCCGCAGGACGCCGGGGCGCCTCCCGCGGCGGCGGACGGACCGAGGCTCGAGCAGCAGGAGGTCGATCCGGCGACGTTGCCCTGGCCGATGGTGCTCGGCATGCGGGTCGTCGCGCTGGAGCGGCAGTGGCCGGTCGTCGAGACCGTGGTCCTCGTGCCGGACGAGGCGACCTTCCTCGCCGAGATCGGTCGCTGGACGCCGACGGCGCACTGGCCGGTGCTCTTCGAGGACGACCGCCTCGCGCCCCTCTTCATCGAGCGGTTCGCGCCGAAGCGGGTCTTCCGACGGGCGAGCGTCGGCTCGCTCCCCGCCGATCCGGCGGTCTGCCGCGAGGCGGCGCTCAAGGCGATCATCCGCGCCTTCGGCGGCGATCCCGCGCGACAGACCCTGATGCAGGCGTACCAGTCGCGGGGATGGACCCCGCCCGGCGTGGTGCTCACCGACTTCGCCGATCCCGCGTGGCCCGCGGCGGTCGCGCTCGCCGCGGGGCGCGGGCAGATGCTCGACGTCGTGGAGGGAAACTTCGGCGGCGCGTCGAGCACGCTCGAGCCCGACGCCCTCGCCCGACTGCAGGCGGCGGTCGGGGCGGCGCTCGATCGGACCGGGCTTCCGTACGGCGGCAACCGCGACGCGATCGAGGCGATCAGCCTGGTGCGGACCCTCCCGGCGAAGGCGAAGGGGTCGCTCCCCGCAGGCAGGCGGGTGGACATCCCGGTGCAGGGGCTCGATCCCAACGCCGACCTCGCCACCACCGACCTGCTCGGTCGCGGCGCCGACGGGACGCGCTTCGCCGTGGTGGGTCAGATCTTCGGAAGCCGCGGGCGGGCGACCTACGCCGCGATGTGCTCGCTGTTCCTTCCCCGCGAGCGGCTCTCCTTCTTCAACACCTACGACTCGGCGGGAGACCGCGGGGTCTACGCGGTGGGGTCGCTCGAGCCGATCCTTCCCACGCTCGGCTGGCGGGCGACCTTCCTCGAGGGGAACGCCGCCGGGCTCGTCTCGTGGTGGCGGATCGAGGAGGGCGACGATCCGCCGGACGTCCTGTTCGCGAACAGCTCCGGCCTCGCGACGCAGATGTCCCTCGGCGACGGGAGCACGGGCTTCGTCGCCGACCTGCCGGTGCTCCGCCGACCGCTCGCGCTTCACCTGATCCACAGCTTCTCGCTCGAGCGACCGGACGACCTCGCGACGCTCGGCGGCGCCCTCCTCGACGCGGGCGTCTACGCGTACGTCGGGGCGGTCAGCGAGCCCTTCCTCGCGTCGTTCATCCCGCCCGCGTCGCTGCTGGAGCGGCTGGTCAACCGCGTGCCGTTCCTCGCCGCCGCGCGGAGCTACGAGGGCCCGTTCGCCCCGCCCTGGCGGGTGATGACCTACGGCGACCCGCTGATGCTGATCATGGGACCGACCACGCACGCGCTGCCGCGGATCCCGCCGCCGGCGACCGAGCTCGTCGCTGGCGAGGACCTCCGCGAGGCGGTGAAGAACTCGATCCGCGCCGCGAGGACCGACCCCGCAGCGGCGGCGCGGGCGCTCGTCGAGCTCCGGATGCTCGGCGAGGAGGAGATCGCCCTCAAGCTCTGGGCGTCGCTGCGATCCACCGCCGAGCTCCGGTCGGCGGCGACGGCGGCGCTCCCGATCTACTTCGACCGCGGCGACGTGGGCGGCTTCGTGGAGGCCTATCGCCTGCTTCGCGCGCCGAGCGAGCAGGATCGCGCCATGCTCTGGCGCCTCGCGATGCCGAGCCTGATCGACCGACCGAATGGCGACCTCGCTCGCTTCATGACCACCCAGCTGCGGACGCCGCGGCGATGGATCGACCTCGAGCGGGTGCTCCCGGTCGTGAGCCAGTCGCTCGGACCCGGCTTCGCCCGTCGCCTCGCCCAGCGCGAGCTCGACGAGGCGGTGGACGCCGAGGACCTCCGTCAGATGCAGCGGATCGTGGCGTCGCTCGGCGGCGCGGGACTTGAGGGCGGCGTCGATGCCGAGGTCGGTCGAGACGCAACGATTCCGAGCGGACCGCTACGGGGCAACGCCGGCGGCGGACCCGTTCAGGACTCGCGACTGAATCCGTGACCTGAGGTCCTCCAGCTCGACCTCGTCGACCTCCGTCGCGAGCGTCTCCATCGCCGGCACCTCCCGCATCGCGACGAGCGAGGCGCGGGCGATCTCGACGAGACCGTCGAAGGTCGGATGCATGCGGTCGCGCTGCAGTCGCGGGCGCCGGATGGATGGCGCGGGCGTGCCGTCGTCGCCGACCGCGGGCGGCGGACGCGCCGCGTCGAGCTCCTTCGCCCGCCGCATCTCCTCGGAGAGCCGAAGCACGCGGATGCGGGGACGCTCCGCGGCGAACGCCTCGAGGCGGGCATTGAGACGCGCGAGCGTCTCCGGCGCCGGGATCTGCCGCTCGGAGAGGATCCGCGTGCTTGCGCCCTTGGCGTTCGGAAGGTCGCCGACGAGGATCGGTGCCGACAGCCGATCGAGGTTCGCAAGTCCGATCTCGAAGAGCGCCTCGCGCTGCGACTCCTCGCGGATCGGTCGCCCCTCGGCGTCGTGGCTTCCGTAGGCGAACCAGAAGAGGTAGTCGATCGCCAGCACCGCCGCGGGCTCGACCGCCATCGCCCGCTCGACCGACTCCCGGCCGACGTCGATCGGATCCCGGAAGAACATCGCGGTGGACCAGTCGCTGAAGGTCACCGGACAGGGATCCACGACCGCCTCGAGGAGGTCCCGGAGCCGCAGGTCGACGATGCCCGGACCGTCGCCGCCCGGACCCTCGACGAACACCCCGAAGCCGGCGCTGGCGCTTGCGCCGATGATCGCGATGCAGGGTCGTTCCCGCACGCGCTCGACCCCCCGGAGTTCGGCTTCTCGCTCGTCGGTCGGGACCGCAACGTCGGCGGCTCCGATCGCCACGAGGACCGCCGCGAGACCGGCGGCAACCGCACGGCGGCGAGTCAGGTCAGGCATCAGCGATCCGACTCCGTCGAGGATCGCCGGGCGCCCGCGGCTGGCGAAGGCGGCTCATCAAGCAGGTCGTCGAAGACGGGCAGCGGCGGCAAGTCCAAGACCGGATCCGCGTTTGGTCGAGCCTGCCTCCGTTCGGATTCGTTGGGGCTCGGGCGGGAGGCACCTGACGATGCGTTCGTCGCGTCCGGTTCGTTCGGCGACCCGCGCGCCGCGTCGATCGGCGTCGCGCGGTCCTGCCCGCCAGACGCCGCCAACGGCGGTCGGATCAGAGGCGGAGCCGAGGGATGAGCCGGCGGCGGAGGCGAACTCGCGCGAGGAGGGGGAGGCGGGGGAGCGGGACGCGTTGATGGAGGAGCGGCGGGCGGTGCCGGGGGCGCCGGGGGCGAGACGGGTCGGCTCGCGGTCGCCGCGACGCTCGGCGGCGGCGGAGGCGAAATTGCGCGAGGAGGGGGAGGCGGGG
>Ga0194132_10000181_pt1 | contig 124532 bp, 124 predicted proteins | sample TA2KigOf80mmetaG_FD_148612 | JGI IMG/M metagenome (GOLD analysis project Ga0194132, IMG submission 148612) | Freshwater microbial communities from Lake Tanganyika, Tanzania - TA2015054 Kigoma Offshore 80m | ecosystem: Environmental > Aquatic > Freshwater > Lake | place: Tanzania: Lake... | reverse complement strand
TTCCCCGAGGGTGAGGAGGCGGTCACGGAGAAGACGAGCCTGGCCGACCTGCCGGTCAAGGAGCGTCTGCAGCGCCACATCATCGACGGCGAGGACAAGGATCTCGAAGGATCGCTCGACGAGGCCCTGCAGCAGTACGCGCCGCTGGACATCATCAACAATGACCTGCTTGCCGGGATGAAGGTCGTGGGTGAGCTCTTCGGGGCCGGCCGCATGCAGCTGCCGTTCGTGCTGCAGAGCGCGGCCGTCATGAAGAAGGCCGTCGCCCACCTGCAGCCGCACATGGAGCGCCACGGCATCGGCGGGCCGTCGAAGGCGAGCATCGTGCTGGCGACCGTGGCCGGCGATGTGCATGACATCGGCAAGAACCTCGTTGACATCATCCTGACCAACAACGGCTTCACGGTCCACAACATCGGCATCAAGCAGCCCCTGACGCAGATCGTCGAGGCGCTGCGGTCGACCGGCGCGGATGCGATCGGCATGAGCGGCTTGCTCGTGAAGAGCGTGGCGGTCATGGAGGAGAACCTGCACGAGATGAACCGGCAGGGGATCACCGTGCCGGTCATGCTCGGCGGCGCGGCACTCACCCGCCACTACGCCGAGGGGCACCTGCGCTCGATCTACAAGGGGCCGCTGTATTACGGCCGCGACGCGTTCGAGGGCCTGCAGGTCTGCGACGCGCTCGCCACGCGCACGCTCGAGGCGCTCGACCGCCAGGTCGAGGAGCGCCTGGCCAAGCGCGAAGCGGCCGATCGCGTCGTCGCGAGCCGCACGATCCGTCAGCAGGCTGCGAGTGCGCAGCAACTGGCCGAGCGCAGCCATGTCCGTCAGGATGTCGAGGTCCCCGCGCCACCCTTCTGGGGAAGTCGCCTGGTCGAAGGGCTCCCACTCGAGCAGATCTACCCATACCTGAACCTCGTGGCGCTCTTCCGCGGGCAGTGGGGCTTCAAGAAGGGCGACATGGACGACGCACGCTACGAGGCCTTCCTCGAGGAACACGCGTACCCCGTGCTCGATCGACTGAAGGTCGAGTGCCGCGACGAGAAGATCCTGCGTCCGGCCGTCGTGTGGGGCTACTACCCGTGCAACGCCGATGGTGATGAGCTCGTGGTGTTCGATGCCGTCGACCGGGACCGCGAGATCGAGCGCTTCAGGTTCCCCCGGCAGGAGGGCCGCGAGCGCCTGTGCATCAGCGATTTCTTCCGACCGATGTCAGGTGGCGCGCGCGATGTGCTCGCCCTGCACTGCGTGACGATGGGCAGCGAGGCGAGCCACCGCGCGAAGCAGCTCTTCGAACGCAACCAGTACACCGACTACCTCTTCCTGCACGGCTTCGGCGTGGAGTGCGCCGAGGCGCTCGCCGAGCTCTGGCACAAGCGCATCCGCGCCGAGCTCGGCATCGGGCATGACGATGATCCCGAGGTTCGTCGGCTCTTCACCCAGCACTATCGCGGCAGCCGGTACAGCTTCGGCTACCCCGCGTGCCCGGACATGAGCGATCAGGAGAAGCTCTTCCGCCTGCTCGAGCCCCAGCGCATCGGCTGCGTGCTCACCGAGAACTGGCAGATCGATCCTGAGCAGTCGACGAGCGCGATCATCGTGCACCACCCGCAGGCGAAGTACTTCGCGGTCTGAGCCGAGTTCTGCGCGCCGCCGAGTGGGCCGTCACCGGCGAAGCGAACTGCGGCCTCGCATTCGTCCGGGCCGATCACGCCAGCAACTGCCTGATCGGCTCGGCCCCTTCGACGCCGACGAGCTTCTGTGCGAGTCCGCCGTAGAAGTAGGTCAACGCGTTCGGGTCGACACCAAGCCGGTCAAGCACCGTCGCGTGCAGGTGCTTCACATGGAAGCGATCGCCCACGCCGATCGATCCGAGCTCATCGGTCTGGCCGACCGTGATGCCTCCCTTGATGCCACCGCCGGCCATCCACATGGTGAAGCCGAAGGAGTTGTGGTCGCGCCCCGTGCCCATGGCGTACTCGGCGGTGGGCTGTCGGCCGAACTCGCCGCCCCAGATGACGAGTGTCTCGTCGAGCAGTCCGCGGCGCTTGAGGTCCTTGAGCAGCCCCGCGACCGGCTTGTCGGTGCGGCCGGCGTGATAGTCGTGGTTCTTCTTGAGGTCGTCATGGGCATCCCAGTTGTCATCGTTGTGGGAGCCGCCTGAGTAGAGCTGCACGAAGCGGACACCGCGCTCGACGAGGCGCCGGGCGAGCAGGCACTTGCGCCCGAACTCCTCCGTGCGTGGGTCATCGATGCCGTAGAGCTCCTGGGTGTCCTTCGTCTCCTGCGCGAGTTCGACGGCTTCGGGTGCAGTGGCCTGCATGCGGTAGGCGAGCTCGTAGCCCTCGATGCGGCTCTCGAGATCGGGATTCCCGCTGCGCAGGAGCGCATGGCGCGTGTTCCAGTCCTTGAGTTCATCGAGCACCACGCGCTGCACACGCTGCGTGCGGTCCTCGGGCGTGGCGAGGTCGAGGATCGGATCGCCTTGGCCGCGCAGCACGCAGCCTTGGTAGACCGCAGGCATGTAGCCGCTCGACCAGTTCTTCGCGCCCGAGATCGGGCCGCCGGTCGAGTCGAGCATGACCACGAAGCCGGGAAGGTTCTGGTTGACGGTGCCGAGTCCGTAGTTGACCCACGAGCCCATGCAGGGTGCGCCGCCGAGCAGCTTGCCTGAGTTCATCATCAGCATCGCGCTGCCGTGGATCGGGCTCTCGGCATACATGCTCTTGATGAAGGCGATGTCATCGACGCAGGTCGCCAGGTGGGGGAAGAGGTCGCTCACCCACGCACCGCACTGCCCGTGCTGGCGGAAGTTCCACTTCGGTCCGACGATGCGTCCTTCGTTGCGATCGCCGCCGCGCCCCTTGGTCTTCACCTTGATCGTCTGCCCGTCGTACTTGTAGAGCTCGGGCTTGTAGTCGAAGGTGTCGACATGGCTCGGACCGCCGTACATGAAGAGGAAGATCACGCTCTTGGCCCGGCCGGGCAAGAGGGGCGTCTTGGACGCCAGCGGGCCATTGGGCAGGGGCGTCGCACCATCGAACGCCGTGGCTTGGCGCTGCAGGAATCCGTCGCGCGCGAGCAGATCAGCCAGCGCCACGCTGGTGAACGCACCGCCGGCCTGCCACATGAACTCGCGGCGGGTGCGTCGGCAGAAGCTCGCTGCGTGGTGAGGGTGGTGCATGGCTCGTCAGTCGATGTGGAGGAACTCGTTGCTGTTCACCAGCATGAGCGCGAAGAGGTCCAGCGCGCGATCGGCATCGGGCACGCCTTCGTCGGCCAGGCGGGCCATGAAGCGTTCGGCGGCGTCGAGCTCTGTCACGGTCGCTGTGCGGCCGTACGCGAAGCGGATCGCGGCGCCGGCGCGGTCGCGACCGCTGCCGGGGGCTTCACGGCGCGCACGCTCGGCCAGCTTCCTCGCCTGATCGTTGGCGAACTCCCCGTTGAAAAGGATGAGGCTCTGCGTGGGCTGCACCGTCGCAAAGCGCACGGGGCACGGATTGTCGATGTCGGCCTGATCGAAGACCGCCAGCAGCGGGTCCTGGATCGAACGCTTCTGGTGCATGTACACGCTTCGGCGCGTCCAACTCGGCTCAGGCGTGAGCGGCCAGACTTCGTGGGGGCGGCTGCTGGTCGCCAGCACGGCCTCGGGAAGCGGCGGGCGTATGCCGGGTCCGCCGACTTCAAGGTTGATCGTGCCGTTGGCCGCCAGCAGGCTGTCGCGGAGTTCCTCGGCCGAGAGCCGGCGCAGGCGGAAGCGCGAGAGCCGCTCGTTGCCCGGATCGGCAGTGAGCGCCGCGTCGCTCGGCACGCTCGACATGCGGTAGGTCGCGCTCGTCATCATCAATCTGTGCATCGACTTGATGCTCCAGCCATCAGCCATCAGCCGTCGCGCGAGCCAGTCGAGCAGCTCGGGATGCGTTGGCTTGTCGCCCAGGCGACCGAAGTCATTGCTGCTGGGCACGATGCCCACGCCGAAGTGATGCTGCCAGAGCCTGTTCACCATCACGCGCGACGCAAGGCGATTGCGCGGATCGGTGATCCACGAGGCAAGCGCCGTGCGGCGTCCGGTTGATTCACCATGCGCAACCGATGCTGCCGGCGGTTCAAAGGTCGCCAGCACGCCGGGCACACCCGGCTCGACCTGTTCAGCCGGGGCATGCGGGCTCCCACGCGTGAGCACATGGACCGGCGCGGGCGCAAGCCCCGCCTCGGAAACCGAGAGCACCACCTTGCCGTGCCGAGAAGGCGGCCGCAGGGCGAGGAGTTCCGTGCGGGCTGTCGTCCACTGCTGCGCTGCGTCGACGCGTCCCATGGAAGCGATCGAGTCACTGGTGTTCGCCGGACCAACCCCGGTGGCGGCGCAGAGCACCTCATCAGGCGTGAGCACGCGTTGGTGGAACCGGACCTCGTCGATCTGCCCGCTGAACGGGCCACCCCCGGGGAGCATGCCGCCGATCACGAGTTGACGCGGCGAGTCGAGCCTGCGCGTGCTGCCGGTCGCGCGATCGACCTCGACGCCATCGAGGTAGAGCACGACCGTGCCGCTGGCGCGCTCACGCGTGAGCGCGAGGTGGTGCCACTGGCCGTCGTGGTGGCCGGGCGAGCTGTTGAGGAAGGTCTCCGGATTGCCGACGCCCGCGGCGACGATGCCGTTGCCGATGATCGAGATGCCGAAGTCATCCACGATGCCCGGGACCTCACCATCGACGATGCCAGAGCCCAGGAACCAGCGCGGGTCGCCGTCATCACCGGCAGCGACACGGTCGGTACGAAACCATGTGGAGATCGTGAAGTCGTCCGCGACCGGACGGTCGAGCAGCAGGCGATCGTCACCGCCATCGAACGAGCCCCCGAGTCCGAAGCGGCCTCGCTCACCCCAGCGCAGGTCCTTGACCTTCGCTACGGGGCCCGGCACGGTCGAGCGAAGCACGGCGCGATCCGCCTCCGGCGCGGTGGCCTCGGTCTCGAACGCATAGTGCGCCACGAGGCCGTCGGACGGGGCACGATCCGGCGCAGTGCCCGATGAACCGTTCGCCGGCGGCAAGATGCCGGCGGCGGCTTCGATCGCCAGCAGCGACTCGACCAGCGACGAGCGGCGCTCGCGGAAGGCGATGCGCTCGGCTTCGAGGTCGCGGCATCCGAACTCCGGGTCGATCGAGCGCGTGATGTTGCGGGACTCGATGCTGTTGCCGGCATGCGACTTGTATGGGCGCACACCCGCGAAGAAGGCGCTGAAGGCGTAGTAGTCGCGCTGCGGGATCGGATCGCCCTTGTGGTCGTGGCAGCGAGCGCAGCCGAGCCCGACGCCGAGCATGGTGCGCGCGGTGACATCGACGATGCCATCCATGTCGTCGGCGAGGGCCTGCTTGAGGTCGGGTACTTCATCGTCCCACATCCCGAGCCGGTAGTAGCCCGTGGCGACCATCGTGGAGAAGTCACGGTCAGGCAGTTCGTCGCCGGCCAGTTGCTCGATGATGAAGCGGTCGTAGGGCTTGTCCTGGTTCATCGCGCCGATGACCCAGTCTCGGTAGCGCCAGGTTCCGGGCTTGTCGCCGTCGCGCTCGAAGCCGTTCGTATCCGCGTACCGCACCAGGTCGAGCCAGTGGCGGCCCCATCGTTCCCCGTAGTGGGGGCTCGCCAAGAGCCGCTCGATCACGCGCTCCCATGCCTGGGGATCCGCGTCGGCGAGAAACGCATCGATTTCGGCGGGCGACGGCGGCAGCCCGGTCAGGTCGTAGGTCGCCCGGCGGATGAGGGCGACACGATCGGCCTCGGGGGCGGGTACGAGTCCATCGGCCTCAAGCCGAGCGAGGATGAAGCGGTCGATGTCGTTGCGGACCCACGCGGTCTCACGCACGGCTGGCGGGGCCGCATCGGCGATGGGTCGGTATGACCACCATGCCCGGGCCTTCTCCATGTCGATCACACGCGGAGCGGCATGCCCCTCGTCCGCATGGGTGTCGCCCGGCTCCACGCCCTTCGCAGGAGTCGTGTCCGTGCCGTGGGCGAGGCAACTGGCGCAGGTGAGCGCGAAGGCGGTGACGGTGGTGATCGTCCTCACAAGGACATGGTAGGACCAACCGAGGCCGAGGCAACCGTTCGCGGCCGGATCACGAGAGCAAGCACGATGCCCGACACGATGTCCGCGACATGGTGCTCCTGCACCATCCATGTGCTGGCGATGACGGCCACGCACCAGGTCCAGAGTGCCGCGGCGCCTGCGCGACCCAGTCGCGGCGCGAAGAACATGGAGATCGCGATGATGCCCGCGACATGCATGCTCGGTGCGTAGGAGTAGAGGCCCGGGTGCGGCATGCCGGTGCGTCCCGACAGCCAGTCCCACACCGCGCCGGTCTGGGTCGTCGAGAAGGCCAGTTGCTGAGGCAGGATGATGTAGATCGTGCACGAGATGGCCGTCTGCAGCAGGATGGTGCGCCCAAGGACCGCGTAGTCGCGCCATCCCCGGCAGAAGAGCGGAAGCAACACAGCGACGAGGTCATAGCTCATGTAGATGGGACTCATCCAGTACATCGGCGCAGCCGTGCGTTCGAATGGCAGCGCGAGCTCGATGCGGTGCGTCCAGAACGACGACAGCCAGGCCGAGCCGAACCAGATGGTGGCCCAGAGCGTGACCCACCACGCACAGCAGACTGCGGGAGCTGCGCGTGGGTTCGCATCCAGCCACGCATGCCATGCGTGGGGAATCCAGCGCACGGCCGTAGCATCAGGTGATGATTCCATCGATCGCGGTCCTTGCGGCAGTGCTGTCATGTTCGGCGCACGGTACGGCAACTCCTGGGCAGACGGCGTACCCCGTCGCGATCGGCCGGTCGGCTTCGACCGATCCCGCATGGCTTGGGGTGGCGGAAGCGCTGCGTGACAAGCATGGCGTCGATGCCCCCGTGATCGAGTTCGACGAGTCGAGCGCTGCGGGCCGTACCGTCGGGGCTGCCATCGGCTGATGCTTCGTGATGTCGGGGTAGCATGCAGCATGATGCCGAGGGACTCCCAACCCCACGCGGCACACGAGCCAGGGGCCCACCGCGCGCTCGATGCAACAACCACTCCCCACAGGAGCAACGCATGAATCAACATTCCGCCGCCGTGGTGCTCTCCGTCCTCGCGTGCTGGACATGCCTTGCCTCGTGCAACGCTCCGAAACCCCGAGTGCAGCCCATCCACACTGCACCCGACGCCACCACCGCCGCCACCGCCGCCACTGCCGCCACCGCCGTCACTGCCGCCACTGCCACCACCGCCGTCGATGACCTTCACGCGCGCAGCAAGACTGAAGTGGCCGAACTGGTGAAGCACGCGAACGCCGAGATGGACGCCACACGCCGCCAGGCGGTGGCCGAACTCGAGGCCCATGTTGCCGCCGCGACTTCGGAGCCTCCGTCCAAGGCACCTCCACCAAGGAGCGAGGGTCTCGTCGTTGGCGTCATGGCTCCGGACTTCACGCTGTTCGATGCCACGGGTGCACACCCCGTCACGCTGCACTCGCTCCGCGGCAAGCCAACCGTGGTCATCTTCGGCAGCTGCACCTGCCCACCGTTCGTACGCTCGACGCGCCCCCTCGGAGCGCTCCACCAGCGCTACCGCGAACGCGTGAACTTTCTCCTGGTCTATGGACGCGAGGCGCACCCAACCGATGGCTGGGCCCTCGAGCGCAACCGCTTCACCGTGAAGCAGGCGACCAGCATGGATGAGCGCCGCGCCGCCGCTCGCGACTTCGCCGAGGAGATCGGCATCTCGATGCCGCTCGTGGTCGACACGATGGATGGTGATGCAGAGCGCCTGTACGGCTGCTTCCCGAATCGATTGGTGGTGATCGATGCAGACGGTCGCATCGCCCACATCGGTGCGCGCGGTCCTCAGTCGACACTCAACAGCGCGCGCGAGGCGCCCGGAGTGCTCGACCGGCTGCTCGGCAGCCCGTGATCACCGCGCCCATCGTGCGCGGTGAGCCGCGCGCCGCGATGCCCCGTCCAGGGTGCAGCCCCGGGCGTCCGAGAGGCGTCATCGAGGCTGCTTCGTGCCGTCCCCCTCTCTGGCCCCGACGCAGCCGGCCGTGTAGAGTCCATGCATGGTGCATCACGGAGCGCTCTTTCTGGTCATGAGCCTTGGCTTGGTCGTTGCGGCGGGGGGCGATCTCCCGGAGAGCGCACGCTTGGAGCCGTGGTTCCGGCTGATGGGACGCCTGCACCCGATCCTGGTGCACTTCCCGATCGGTCTGGTGCTCGCCGCCGCCGCCGTCGAAGCCTGGCGCTGGACCCGGCGTGAGCGCGGCCTCTCGGAGTTCACCAGCGTGGCCATGTTCCTGGCGGGGATCTCGGCCGTCGGTGCGGTGGCGACTGGTTGGATCAATGCGTGGCAGGAAGGCGAGGATGCATCGCGCACGCTGGACCTGCACAGTTGGTTGGGAACATCCATGGCTGTGGTGCTGCTGGCCGTGGCGTGGAAGACGCGCCGTCGCGCCGAGTCGCCGGCAGCCGCCGAGGCACGCTTGATGCCTGCTCGGGTGCTGACCATGGTGAGCGCCCTCGGCGTGGGTCTCGTGGGCCACTTCGGCGGTGAGCTCGTGTACGGCGATCGATATGTCGAGAAGGCCCTCTTCGCTGCCCTCGGTGTCGATGGCTCGGACGAAGAAGCGGTGCCGCCAGCCATGGCGAGCGACGCGGGCGCACATCCTGCGTCCGGAGCCGTTGCGGTCGTCTCCCGTACAGCCAAGGCCGGCAGCGTTGACTTCGCCACGCAGGTTCGCCCGATCTTCGAGTCCCGCTGCTTCGAATGCCACGGCAACGGCAAGCGCAAGGGTGGCTTGGCGGTGGACTCGGCTGCTTCGATGACCGAGGTCGACGATGACGGCGTGGCCGTGAAGGCTGGCGATCCGGACGGAAGCCTGATCGTGCAGCGCATCACCCTGCCGGCAAGCGATCCCGACTCGATGCCGCCCAAAGGCGAGCGCCTGACGGAGGCCGAGCGTGAGTTGATCAGGACCTGGATCAAGGAAGGTGGCGTGATGGATGCTGTGACGGCAGGCGTGGCCGCTGCGCCGGGAGCCGTGGAGGATTCGGCGACGGCGGTCGATGCTGATCTGGCTCGCCGAGCGGTCGAAGTCGCGAAGGCACTGCGGGCCCGTGGCGTGATCGCGCAACCGCTTGCGCAGGATGACCCTCGCCTGGACATCAACGCGAGTCTGGCCACGCCGCCCTTCGGTGACGCGGACCTGGTGCTGCTGCAGCCCGCAGCAGCAGCGATCGTCAACCTGAACCTGGCGCGCTCACAGGTGACCGATGCCGGTGTGGCCGGGCTGAAGGGGTTCGCGTTGCTGGAGTCGCTTCGTCTGGATTCGACGAATGTGGGCGATGCTGCGCTCGCATGCATACCGGCCATGCCGCGGCTGAAGGTGCTCAATGTGCACAGCACGAAAGTCAGCGACGCGGGGCTCGATGGCTTGAAGCAGGCTCCCGCGCTGGAACGCGTGTTCGCGTGGAACAGCCAAGTCACCCCGACTGGTGCGAGTGCGCTTGCCTCGTCGCGCCCAACTCTGCGCATCAATGTGGGGCAGGAGTAGGAAGCCACTCGCACAGCAAGTCGTGTGCGTTCCGGGTCGTGAAGGGCTGAGGGGTGTCTCCGGGTGAAGGTCGATCGGACGGACGCGGATCGGAGGACTGGCGTTCGTCGGCGCCAGTGGTGTTCTGCTCCGGCGACCCCGCACCACCGACGAGCACCGCCAGGACGGCATCGAGCTGGGCGGGGCTGAGTTGGAGCCCGTGTCGACCCACGGCAAGATGCGTGATCTGCTCAGCGATCCGTGCCATGGTCACGGCTCCGTCCTGATCGGGCCCGGGTGGTTGGCCTGCCATCCGCTCGATCCGGACCGCGAGGTCATGGGCCACGCCAGGAGGGCAGCCCGCAGTCACGAGCAGCACTCGCCACGGCGCTGCTGGATCGAGCGCGGCGAGCGAAGGTGGTGCATGCATCGCAACACCGAGCGCCAAGGTCATCGCCACGAGGAGGGCCCCGCGCGCTCGACGGATCATGGCAAGGTTCCCGCGCTGGCGGCAACGGCAACCGGCTCACCGAGGAGGATCGGTCGAAGCGCCCGGTCGCAGGCGAGCCGACGCGCCCCGAGTGGCGACTCATCCGCCGGAGGTTCGTGCAGCCAGGCCCAGAGCGAGGGCAGCGCCAGTGCGGCCCAGATGCGCTCGTCGGCACTGGCATGCTCATGCCGCGACAAGCGTGATGCAGCCAGCACGGCGAGTGTGCCACGGCTCGCCAGCGTTGCATCAAGCGTGAGTTGAGTGAGTTCAGCGGGTCTGAGTCGGCTCAGGCAGCGCTCAAGGAGGTCGGGCGCCACCCCGCGCAGGAGTTCGATGGTCCAGCCTGCCTCGACGGCCGCATCGAGGGCCTGGATCGCCAGCTCAATGCCCATGCGAGCACGCGCGTGGATGGTGCCAAGCCCATCCTGAGCACGGAGCACCAGAGCCGTGAGCGTGACCGCGTCACGCGCTTCGACGGCCTGGCGCACGGCAAGCCATGGTGGTTCGTGGGCGATCTGATCGACGGCCGCGCCATGCGGGACGAGTTCGAACCGACCGAAGCTGACGATCGCCTGATCCCGATCGTGACCCACGATCCGGACGCGGCGCGGTGCGCGCGATGGAGGATCGACTGGCTGCGGCGCGATGAACGGACCCGCCACATCGACTGGATCGACAGCCGGCGGCAAGGCAGCCGGTGGGGGACCAGCGGGCCACGGCTGCCACTCGATGATGGCGTGCAAGCCGGGAGTGGTTGGTATCCACCGCACGGGCCGGAATCGCTCGGCACGGTCCGTGAGGGAGCCATGATGCACGAGCGTGTAGGCCGTGGGATCATGCCAGCGAAGAGGACCGCGATCGAGGTCGATCGACTGCAGGCACGACCGGATCGGCGAAAGGGCCTGCGAGCCGGTCGATCGCCACCGTGACACCCACTGCTGCACACGCATCGCATCGAAGGTGTCGAACATGTCATCGGGGTTGGCAAGGATCGGGGCCGAGGCGGGCCATGGCTCGGTATGCGATTGCCCCGAGAAATCGAGTGCGTGTCCGCCCCCGCGATCCCATCGCAGCGTGAGCCCCCATGGCAAGAGCGGGAAATCGAGCTCGGCTGGCATGAGTGCCGGCTCGAAGCGTTCGGCGATGGCCGTGGTGGACGCGCCGTCACTTTCGATGATCCAGTCGATGGCGACCGCCGGTTCGGGCCCGGCGCTGCACAGCCGCTCGGTGGTGGCACGCACCCGCCAGACCATGCCCGGCGGGCAGGTCCAGCCGGGTTCGATGGACGCCCGCGAACCGAAGGGGTGCGGTGCCCAAGCGAAGGCCGATCGCCGCACCACCGCGGGTTCACCGTAGGTGTACGACATCGATTGGGCCAGGTCCTGGCTGGCGCATCCGTGCGCCAGGTCCTGGACGATGAAGGCGGGCAGCAGTGCCGCTTCGACCGACAGCTTGCGAGCGACCAGTCGCGCCCCATCGCGCTCCTCATGTGCGCGCTGGAGCATGTCGCGTAGGCGCTCGGCCGCCAGGGCAGATGGGTGCGGTTCACCACCGAGCGCACACCACCAAAGCACCAAGAGAGGCGTGACCATGTCACTGCACCGAGAGGCTGATGATGGCCATGCTTGACCAGCTCGCCGATCCATTGTGATCGACGCTGCCTGCACCACCTGCGATGGCCTGGCCTGCGGCCCGTGCCACATAGGGCCGGTTGGTGAACGCGCAGTACAGGCGGTCGGGGCGGACGGTGACCGAGGCCGAGCCACTGTGCGACCCCACGCCGCTCGTGGACCAGCTGGAGTTGGCACTCAGGCTGCCCTCGACCGAGTCGTTGAAGACCTCCACGAGGGGTCCGAAGTTGCCGGAGACATCGAAGGCGTTGGCGGCTTCGTCGTAGCCGACCGATCCGGCGATTGCGAGATCCTCGATCGATGCATTGGCAAGCCCGAGCGAACTGCACGCGCCTGAGGTGGCTGCACTGGCGAAGGCAGAGCAACCCTGCCGAGCTGCCGTACTGGCGCTGATGTGCAGCGTGGCACCACCCACAGCGGCAAGGCTCAGCAAGCGGGGACACGCCGGGAACCCACCCGACCAGATCTCACGGCGTGAAGACATGTAGTGCGCGAGGCTGTAGCGCGAGAAGCTGCCCGCGGCCCACATGTTGCTGCGCCCACGCACCGTGAGGCTGGCCATGGCCAGTTCGGGCTGCGCGGTGGCGCGAGTGGACCAGACCCAGCTCACGAGTCCCTCGTGCAGGCTTCGGTCCTCGGCAAGTGGAAGCGGTGGGTCGAGGCGTGGTGGTGGCACCTTCACGATCCACTGGCCGATGCCGCATCCGCAGGGGCCCGGTCCCTCGCCGGACGAACCACCGGTCGTGCTGCCATCGCATGGCAGCTCCATGAGCGGAGGGCAGGGCGTGTAGCCGCTCGTGGCCAGCACGATGGATGAGGTCGGAACGATCGACAACAGGCAGCCAACGGCTGCGCGAGTGCATGATGGCATGTGTGGTCCCCCGAATGTGTGGCGATGGCAGGCCCGATGCCCACCGTTCGAGTCACCCTACGGCATGCACCGTGCCGCGCCGTGAAACCCGCGGAAAATTCGCTGCATGAATCGAACACCCCAGGACGGATTCGAACCGTCGACCTGCGGCTTAGAAGGCCGCTGCTCTATCCAACTGAGCTACCGGGGCCCGTGCGCACTGTAGCCGCATGGACCGATCATTCCACGGGGCACTCGATGACCCGGCACGAATCGTCGCCGGATTCGGTCTCGGCCTCGCGTGGAGGCGCAGGCAGGTCGCGAACCATCCATGATCGCGTGGCCGCCCTGGCGATGTTGCGCAGCCATCGATCACGGTTGGTGGGCGATGCCCCCAGATGCGGCGCCCCACGCACCGCGCGCAAGGGCAGCGGCACCTCGCGAGGCAGGCGTGCAGCGCCCGCCCGCAGTTCCCTTCGGCCGCACTCGATCAATCCCCAACCGGTCGGGACTTCCCATGGACGGACCATGCCGCGGGGGCAGAAGAGCACGCACCGATCAGCCAGGCGGTATCTGGGCAGCAGCCCGAACTTGATCTCGCCGTAGAGCGACTCTTCCGTACGACGGAGTTCCGCAAGCGCGGTCCGGTAGGCGGTGATGCGACTCGAGGCGAAGTCCCACTCATCCAGTCCATCGAAGAGCGACGATCCCGATCGGCGCAGGTGGGGTTCGTAGACCTTGATGCGGGTTTCCTCGAGTTCGCGGCAGCGCCGCTCGAGGCGATCGCGCTCGGCGAGCAGTTCATCCACCTTGCCGGTGTCGCGGAAGAAGTCGGCGCGCGACTGCTTGCACTCGACCGCGATCGTCATGATGGGCTCGCGTGCCGCAGCGGTGCCGTCGAAGAGCGGGGCATCGAGCTCGGGACGGTGGAAGCGGTGGTCGCGACCATCGAGCCAGCCGGCGACATCGACTCGCCAACGCGGGATCGGTGCGCTGACTTCGGTGGCGACCACTCGTGCGCCCTGGCGGATGAGCCATTCGCACGCGAGCCACTTCAGTTCCTGGTGGTCGATCGTCTCCAAGCGCTTCTTCAACGCATGCGCGGCCTCGCCGTGACGGGTTGAGCCCTCGGCACGAAGCATGGTGCAGCGCTCGCTCGATCCCACGCGCGGGATGACGACGGAGGCGTCCGTTCAGGTGCTCTGCCGCGTGATCGTCTGGTAGTACTCGCGTTCCCCGCGGCCGCGCAGCGGATAGTCCTTGCGCAGCGGGTGGGCGGGGAAGTCCTTCCAGAGCAGGATGCGTCGAAGGTCAGGGTGACCCTCGAAGCGGATGCCGAACATGTCGTAGACCTCGCGCTCGGGCCACTCCGCACCCGGCCACAGATCCACGACGCTCGGCACGGTCAAGCCAGGGTCCGGCTGGATGCCTTCGGTCGGCAGCGTCGGCTCGACATAGACCTTCAGGCGGATCCGCAGGTCATGCGCGTATGACGCCAGCAGGTAGACGACCGCGAAGCGGCCTGGCTGCGGCGCCGGGTAGTTCAGGTAATCGACGCCGACGACATCACTCAGGAAGCAGTACGCGCAGGCTGGGTCGTCGCGCAGGAAGCGCGCCACGGCATGCAGGTGCTCCTTCGGCACCACGACGGTCACCTGATCGCGGTAGTTGGCGACGAGGAAGCTGGCATTCGGGAACGCCTTCTTCAGGAGCGGCAGCGTCGGGTGGTTCGGCACGGTGGGCGCGTCGGACATGGGGCGAAAGTGTAGCCGGGCGCTGGGACGCCGGACGCAGTCCCTCCGGCGCTGGGACGCCGGACTCAACCTCTCCGGCGCTGGGACGCCGGACTCAACCTCTCCGGCGCTGGGACGCCGGACTCAACCTCTCCGGCGCTGGGACGCCGGACTCAATCAGTGCCGGAAGTGGCGATCACCCGTCAGGAGGCAGGTGATCCCGCGCGCAGCACAAAGATCCAGGGTGTCCTGATCGCGCTTGCTGCCGCCGGGGTGCACGATGCACCGCACGCCGGCGTCGGCCAGAAGTGCTGGGCCATCGGCGAATGGGAAGAACGCGTCGCTTGCCGCAATGGGAAGGCGCGCGGTCCCCAAGCGTGCCGATGCCTTCTCGACCGCGAGTCGGCAGCTGGCAACGCGGTCCATCTGGCCAGCCCCGGCTCCGAGCAGCGTCGTGCCGTCGGTGATGCAGACCGCATTCGACTTGAGGTGCTTGGCCACCGTGAAGGCGAACCCCGCTCCCGCCAGCATGGCTGCATCGGGAGCCGGCCCCGCCGCGTGCGTGAAGGCCGCGGGATCGATCGGCTTCGCATCGCGCTCCTGCACCAGCAGTCCGCCGGGCACGCTGCGCAGCGCCAACGCGCCCGCCAGCGCATGCCGTGTGGCACCGACCGGCAGGAGCCGCACATTCTTCCAGCGTTCACCGAGGATCTTCACCGCCTCGTCGTCAAAGCCCTCGGCCACGACGACTTCGAGGAAGCGTTCGCCCTCAGCCATCAGCTTGGCTGCCGCAGCATCCACGCGACGGCTGAAGGCCACGATGCCGCCGAACGCCGCGAGCGGATCACCGCCGTATGCGCGGTCGAATGCTTCGCGAGCCGAGCCGGCAATTGAAGCCCCGCATGGATTCGTGTGCTTGATCACGGCGCAGGCCTGCGCGGCGGGATCGATGTCGACGAGGTCACGCACGAGTTCGAGCGCGGCCGCAGCATCGAGCAGGTTGTTGTAGGAGAGCGGCTTGCCGTGCAGGAGGGGAGCGCCAACCACGCTTGCCTCACGCGGGTCGGGATCGCGGTAGACCGCGGCGCGCTGGTGCGGGTTCTCGCCGTAGCGCAACTCTTCGCAGCGGACCCAGCGGCCCTCGAGGACCGGCGGGAAGTCCGTGTCTTGCGTGCGGCCGAACCACGCGCTGATGGCCGTGTCATAGGCGGCCGTCGCTCGGAACGCCTCGCGGGCCAGCGTGCGTCGCAGGTCCAGCGTGGTGCAGCCGTCGTGCGCGGCGAGTTCGTTGGCGACGGCGTCGTACTGCGAGGGGTCCGTCACGACCGCCACGAAGCCGTGGTTCTTTGCCGCGCTGCGCAGCATGCTTGGCCCGCCGATGTCGATGTTCTCGATCGCCTCGCGGTCCGTGCAGCCCGGGCGGCGCACCGTGGCCTCGAACGGGTAGAGGTTGACGCAGACCAGATCGATCGGCTCGATGCCGTGCTCGGTCATGCTCGCCGCATGCGCGGGATTCGTGCGCACGCCGAGCAGGCCGCCGTGCACGCGCGGGTGCAGCGTCTTCACGCGGCCATCGAGCATTTCCGGGAAGCCCGTCAGGTCATCGATCGAGCGGACCTTCAGGCCCGCTGCGATGAGTGCGGCGGCCGTGCCGCCTGTGGAGACGAGTTCCACGCCTCGCGCCGCAAGCGCCTTGGCGAAGGGGACCAGGTCCCGCTTGTCACTCACGCTCAGGAGCGCTCGGGTGACGCGTACATGATCGACCACAGGGGCGTCGATGGAAGCGAGACTGGCCATGCGATTGGGTCCTTGGGTTCAGGGTTCACCGGCATCGTCGTCGGCGGGTTCGTCGCTGCCTTCGCCTTCGGCCTCGGTGGGCTCAGCCGAGGGCTTCGATGCCGGAATGATCTTGAGGCTGGAGGGCTTGGGCTTCGCGCCCAGCGGCTCGAGCAGTTGCACGCGGCCGTCGGAGGCGACGATCAGCAGGTTGCCGTCGTTGCCCGCACCGATGGTGAGGTCGTGGGCCCCGCCCATGGGCAAGGTCGCGACCAGTCCGCCGCGCGAGAGTTCGAGCAGTCGCATCGTGCGGGTTGCACTGTCCACGACCACGATGTTCGGACCGATCGCACCGGCGATCGTGCCGGGTGCCTCGGCGGCCCAGCGCCGCACGCCGTCCATGTTGCCCTTGGAATCGGTCGCCAGGCAGACGAGGCCTTCTGAAGGGATCTGCACCAGCAGGGCATCACCGAAGAGCGAGAGATCGCCGGTGATCGCGCTTTCGGTGAAGTACTTCCAGCGCGTCTTGCCGCTTTGCCGGTCGAGGCAGTACACCGACTGATCGGTGCTGGCGGCGTAGATGCCAGCCGTGTCTTCGGCGAGACGGCCGAAGACCGGGCCGATGTTGCGCCGCCAGAGCATGCGCGCGTCGTCCTTGATGAAGCCTGCGACCTCGCCGCTGGTGCCGGCGGCCACGATCTCGTTGCCCACGACCTGCGGGGTCCCTCGGATCGCGCCGTTCACGAGGCCCTGATGGTGGATGACGCCAAGCAGGGCGTGGAACCACACCACGCGGCCCGATGCACAGGCGAAGATCAGGTACGGCCAGGCCACGGCACAATCGGCGCTCAGGTACTCCTTCGATGGCTTGCGGCTGATGAGTCCGCCGGTCGTGCCGTCGAGCTGGATGAACTCACTGTCGATCACCACGAACACGCGGTCGCGGCCATCGAGGCGGCCACGATGGACGCCCAACACGCGGTCTTGCGGACCGACGACTTCGCTGCGCCAGATCACGGCACCGTCCTGCAGCGAGAGCCGGCTCAATCCGCCGAGCGAGTCGAGCACGAAGGCACTGTCGCCGCGCATCCAGCCGCGCAGGGCGGTGGTCCCCTCGGTCATGATGAGGCGCTGCTGCCACAGGTGGCGCACGCCCATCTGCTCGATGGCGGTGGGGCCGAGCACCAGGCTCTTCTCAAGGCGCTCGCGCATCTCCTGAGCGGTCGGGGTCTGGGCCACGACGGGGCTGGCGATGGCGGCCGCGAGGACGGCGGAGAGAGCGGCGGTGAGCAAGGTCTTCATGGGGTTCCGTGGGGGAAGTCAGCACTATATCGGTTGGAGGGCTTGGCCCGGCCTTGCGTCCCATTACGCTTGGCCCCGTGCGTGCGATCTGGATTCTGGGCATGGCTGCCATCATCGCCCCGGCGTTCCCGGGCCCCGCTGTGGCGTCCGATTCCTCGGCACCCGCACAGGTCGTGCCCCAGGCATCGTGGTGGGACCGGACCGAGGGCACCGTCCGCCCCAGCCGCTTCTACGCCATCCGCAGCGACCTCGACCGAACGGTCACGGCCAGATACGCCGCGCTCCTGGACACGATGTACGGCGAATACACGAGCCGGCTCGAGCACCTGCCCCGGCGCCAGCCCGATGTGCTGGCCGTCTACATGTTCGCGCGCCAGCAGGACTACCTGAACACGCTGCGCTCTCGCTTTGGCATCGACGGGACCGGCTCGGGTGGCATGTTCTTCGTGAGCCCCAACGGTGCGGGGCTGGCGTTCTTCACCGAGCGCGTGCCCGAGGAGCAGGTGCGCCACACGATCCAGCATGAGGGCTTCCACCAGGTCGCATGGTCCTTCTTCGTCAACGACCTGCCGATCTGGGTGAACGAGGGCATGGCCGAGTTCTTCGGGATGGCCGAGGTGCTCGATGGAGATGTCGTGATCGGCCAGGTCGATGCCACCGCGTTGCGTTCGATCCAAGAAGCCATCAAGGCCGGCAAGCATCTGCCCCTGGCATCGATGCTGAACATGTCGCATGAGGCGTGGGGCGCCAATGTGCGTGGCGGCGATGCGCGGTTGCAGTACGACCAGGCGTGGTCGATGATCCAGTTCCTCGCGTACGGCGAGGGTGGGAAGTACCAGCGGAACTTCAACCAGTACCTCCAGCACCTCAACGCCGGCGTGCCGAGCCTGCGAGCCTTCGGCCTTGCCTTCGGTGCGACGGATCAGTCGATGGTGGATGCCTTCGAGGCGAAGTGGAAGGCGTTCGTGCAGGGGCTGCAGGCCTCGAGCTTCACGAGCGCGATGAAGAGCGCATCATTCATGGCAGCCGGCGTGCAGTTCCTGCGCGGCAAGGGGATCATGCCGGCGAGCGTCGATGAGCTGCGCACGGCGCTGGTCGAGCATGGCTTCGAGCAGCGGATCCGCACCCACGGCGGTGAGTTCGCGATCAAGGCCACGGCCCCGATGCTCTGGTCGATCCCCGACGATCCGCAGACCAAGGATGCCGCCTGGACCGCCAGCAAGGGCAAGGCCAAGAAGCGGAAGAAGCCCAAGGGTGCGCAGGACTGGGACGATGGCCCGCCGCCCTTGGATCTACGCACCAAGGGCCTGCGCCCGAACGAGTTGCTCGTGACCTGGACCCAGGATGAGCGGGGCGAGTGGCAGCCGCGCCTCGACGCCGTGAAGCCCTGACTCCCGCCTCGAGTCGTAGACTCACGCCATGCATCCTGGCGCACGCCTGCGTGAACTCATGTCCAAGGGAACGGTGGTCGCACCCGGTGCGTTCAACGCACTCGTGGCGCACAGCGTCCGGAAGGCGGGCTTCGAGGCGTGCTACATCTCGGGCGGTGCCACGGCCAATGTGGCCGGCTACCCCGACATCGGCCTCATCACGCTCAGCGAGATGTGCCGCACGATCCGCGAGATCGCCGATGCGAGCCGCCTGCCGGTGATCGCCGACGCCGACACCGGCTACGGCGAGGTCGAGTGCGCGGTGCGCACGGTGGTTGACTACGAGCGTGCCGGCGCGGCCGCGCTGCATGTCGAGGACCAGGTCTTCCCCAAGCGCTGCGGCCACCTTGACGGCAAGGAGGTCGTGCCCGCGCAATCGATGGCCGACAAGGTCGCCGCCATGGCGAAAGCCCGGCGCAGCGCCGACTTCGTCATCATTGCGCGCACCGACGCGCGGGCGATGGAAGGGATCGAGGGCACGATCCGTCGTGCGAATCTCTACCGCGAAGCAGGCGCCGATGTGATCTTCCCCGAGGGGCTTGCCGATGCGGCCGAGTTCGCGCACTTCGCCAAGGCCTCGCCGGGACGGTCGCTGGCGAACATGACCGAGTTCGGCATGACCGCGCACATCAGCGCGGCGCAGTTTGGCGCGATGGGCTACTCGATCGTCATCTACCCGCTGAGCGTGATGCGCATGGCCATGAAGGCGGTCGAGGATGGTCTCGCGCACCTGAAGGCGCACGGCTCGATGGAAGCCATGCTGCCGCGCATGCAGCATCGGAGCGAGCTCTACGGCCTGCTCGGCTACCGACCCGGGGTGCAGTGGGATTTCCCGGGCGAGTGAGCCCTGCGCACGGGTAGCCTGCGCACATGACCATCAACCGACGCTCGTTCATCGCTGCCACCGCGGCCACCGTCGCGGCTCCGTCGTTTCTCGCTCCTCGCGCACTCGGTGACGATCCGCTGCCGCCGCCCATCGGCTCGGGCTCGCAGCGCTACGCGGTCAATCACTCGTTCCTCTCGCCGCTGCAGGGCACCTCGTGGGGCGACACGCACGGCGTGGCGCAGGATGCCGCGGGGCGGATCTATCTGGCGCACACCGTCGGCGGCGGGAGCGAGAAGCCGCTGGCTGTCTGCGTGTACGAGGCCGACGGGCGCGCGATCGGCGGTTGGGGCACGGACTTCGCCGGCGGCGCGCATGGTCTTGACCTGCGCAAGGAAGGCGACCAGGAGTTCCTCTATCACTGCGACACGCGCCGGCGCTGCGTGGTGAAGACCGCGCTCGATGGCACCGTGGTATGGACCGCGACCTGCCCGATGCAGAGCGGCGTGTACGGCTCGGCTTCGGAGTGGTGCCCGACGAATGTCGCGTTCCATCCGGGTGGCGACCTCTTCGTGGGCGACGGCTACGGCAAGGGCTTCATCCATCTCTTCGGTGCTGACGGCCAGTGGAAGAAGATCATCACCAAGCCCGGCTCGGGCAAGGGCGAGACGAGCTGCCCGCACGGGCTGGGCATCGATCCGCGCGGCAAGGAGCCGATGCTGGTCGTCGCCGACCGCGGCAACCGACGCATCCAGGTGCTTGCGCTCGATGGCACGCCGGTGGCGATTCACACCGACGGCGTGCGCATGCCGTGCGACATGAAGTTCCGCGAGAACCTGATGTTGGTGCCGGACCTTGAAAGCGTCGTCTGTCTCTACGACGAGTCCTTCAAGCCCGTGGTCGCGCTTGGCGATGGTCACCCCACGAACCTGCGCGGACAGCCGACCGAGAGTTTTCAGTTCGGCCGATTCGTGCACCCGCACGATGCGATCTGGCTTGCCGATGGCAGCATCCTGGTCGCCGAATGGGTGCCGCAGGGCCGCGTGACGCGGCTGGTTCCTGTGAAGGGTTGAGCGGTCAGGGCGTGGCGGTGGCTGGCAGCTTCGCTCGCCACTCCGCGGCCTTCTGGTCGTAGCCCTTGCCGGGCTCGGACTTGTCCCAGGCCGTGTACAGGTCGACGAGCGCCTGCGCGCACGCGAGCGTGCCCGGGTGCTCCTCGCCGAGCGTGCGGCGGCTCTTCTCAAGCGCCTCGCGGAAGTACGGCTCCGCCTCGGCGAGCTTGCCTTGGGAATCGAGCAGGCCGCCCATGTTGTTGATGGAGATGAGCGTGTCCGGGTGCTCCTCGCCGAGCGTGCGGCGGCTCTTCTCGAGCGCCTCGCGCAGGTACGGCTCCGCCTCGGCGAGTTTGCCCTGGGCCTGGAGCAGGTAGCCCATGTTGTTGATGGATTGAAGCGTGTCCGGGTGCTCCTCGCCGAGCGTGCGGCGGCGCTTCTCGAGCGCCTCGCGGCAGTACGGCTCCGCCTCGGCGAGCTTGCCCTGGGCCTGGAGCAGGAAGCCCATGTTGTTGACGGAGCGGAGCGTGTCCGGGTGCTCCTCGCCGAGCGTGCGGCGGCGCTTCTCAAGTGCCTCGCGCCAGTACGGCTCCGCCTCGGCGAGCTTGCCCTGGGCCCTGAGCAGGGAGCCCATGTTGTTGGTGGAGTTGAGCGTGTTGGGGTGCTCCTCGCCGAGCGTGCGGCGGCGCTTCTCGAGCGCCTCGCGGTAGTACGGCTCCGCCTCGGCGAGCTTGCCCTGGGCCTTGAGCAGGAAGCCCATGTTGCCTATGGAGTTGAGCGTGCTCGGGTGCTCCTCGCCGAGCGTGCGGCGGCTCTTCTCGAGCGCCTCGCGCAGGTACGGCTCCGCCTCGGCGAGCTTGCCTCGGGCCTGGAGCAGGCCGCCCATGTTGGTGATGGAGTTGAGCGTATTGGGGTGCTCCTCGCCGCGCGTGCGGCGGTACTTCTCGAGCGCCTCGCGGCAGTACGGCTCCGCCTCGGCGAGTTTGCCCTGGGCCTGGAGCAGGAAGCCCATGCTGCTGATGGAGGTGAGCGTGTCCGGGTGCTCCTCGCCGAGCGTGCGGCGACGCTTCTCGAGCGCCTCGCGGCAGTACGGCTCCGCCTCGGCGAGTTTGCCCTGGGCCTGGAGCAGGAAGCCCATGTTGCCGATGGAGGTGAGTGTGCTCGGGTGCTCCTCGCCGAGCGTGCGGCGACGCTTCTCAAGCGCCTCGCGGTAGTACGGCTCCGCCTCGGCGAGCTTGCCCTGGGCCTGGAGCAGGCGGCCCATGTTGTTGATGGAGCTGAGCGTATTCGGGTGCTCCTCGCCGAGCCTGCGGCGGCGGGTGGCGAGGGCGGACTCCTGCAGCGGGAAGGCCGCGTCGTACAGGCCGACGGTGCGATAGAGGTCCGCCAGCGCCTGCCGCAGGCTCGCGTCGGTTGCCGGGTCGTCCTTGAATGAGTCGTCGATCGTCTTGATCGCCGGCTTCAGGATCGTGCGGTCGATCATCGCCGCGGCGGTGTCGGTGGCGTTCACACGCGTGAGCAGGTCGCCGAGCGTTGCGGTCTGCGCCTCGCGATCTACCTCAGGCACGCCCGCCTTCTCGAGCGCCGCGGCAAAGCGCTCGCGCACGTCGGTCATCAGCCCTTCGCCTGCGGCCTTCGTGTCGATGGAGCCGAGCATCCCGGCTTGGAAGTCGGACACCTTCTTGAGTTGCTCGGCGCGCTCCGTTGCCGTGGCCTCGCTCTCCCTGGCTTTCGCTTCGCTCGCCAGCGCCGCATCCTTCGCCGCGACCGCCTCGCGCCACTGCCAGGTCGCAAGGCCCACGCCCACCACCAGCGCAGCGGCCACCGCACCCACGCCCGCGACGAGCGCGCGGTTGCGGCGCACATACTTGCGCACTCGGTAACTCGCCGACTCCGGCCCGGCCTGCAGCGGCCGACCGTCGAGGTACGCACGGACATCGTTCACCAGTTCCAGCGCCGTCTGGTAGCGGTGCTGCCGCTCCTTGCGCATCGCCTTCAGCGGGATCCACTCCAGCTCGCCCCTCAGCCGCCGCACGAGCTCCGCCGTCCGCACTCCCCGCGAGCGCTCGATGCGGCTGGTGGACTCCTGATCCTTCGATGCGATCCCCGAGAGCCGATCGCTCGGGCTCGGCGGATCTTTCTCCGCCAGCAGCCTGATGGTGTCGATCTTGATCTCGTCGGGATCGAAGGGCGGCGCGCCCGCCAGCAGTTCGTAGAGCAGCACGCCCAGCGAATAGACATCCGTGCGGCTGTCGATGTCGGAGCTGCTCGGGTCGGCCTGCTCGGGGCTCATGTAGGCCGGGGTGCCGACGATCCTGTTGGTGCCCGTATGGACGCTCTGCTCACCGATGCCAGCACCCATCGCCTTGGCCAGGCCGAAGTCGATCACCTTGAGCTTGGGGCCCTCTCCCTCGACTTGATAGGCGAGGATGTTCCGCGGCGTGATGTCGCGGTGGACGATGCTCTTGAGGTGCGCGTGCAGGATCGCCTCGCAAGCCTGCTCGAAGAGCCTCAGCCGGTCCTCGATGCCCAGCTTCGCCCGGTCGCAGAAGGTCGTGATGGGCTCACCCTTCACATACTCCATCGCGAAGTAGGGGCGACCTGCAGGAGTGAGACCGCCGTCGTAGACCTTGGCGATGTTGGGGTGGCTCATGGCGGCCATCGCCTGGCGCTCCTGGCGGAAGCGCGCGATCACCGCCTTGGAGTCCATGCCTGCCTTGATCAGCTTGAGCGCGACCCGTTGCACGAAGGGCTCGCGGCGCTCGGCGAGCCAGACCGTGCCGAAGCCGCCCTCGCCGAGAAGCTCGAGCAGCTTGTACGGACCGATCTGGTCACCCGCTCGCTCGGTGGCGACGGGCTCAAAGGCCTTCGCGCCAAAGGAGTCATCATCCCCCGGCAGATCGCCCACATAGGTCGGGTCATCTGTCGACACGCGGTGCAGCCTAACAGGGGATGGTCAGGAGCCGAGCAGTCGCATGATCGGCGCCGCCGGCCCGATCACTTCACCTGATCCATCCGCACGAATCGGTACGGCCCCTTGACGGCGCCCCAGACCTGCTGGCCCGCAGCGTCGAAGCCGCGGTCCCAGGTCTCGAGCACGCCCGGCAGGAGCACCACCTCGCTCGATGCCCAGCTTGCGCCGCGCAGCGTGCTCACGCAATCCTGTTCGTGCGTGCTGCCGGTCCAGCCGCCGGTCGCGCCATCGCGCGTGAGTTCGATCGCGCAGCCATGGCGCGGCGTGAGTGCATCGGGTCCGATCGCCTCGATCGCGGCGCACCCATCCTTCCAGCAGTTCACGAAGCGCTCCGCGCCATCCTTGAACTCGAAGACCTCGCTGCGCACCGTGCCGGCGCGAACGCCACCGAGCTCCGAGATGCGGTAGACGCGCTGGCGGTACGGCTTGTCCTCTGCCTCGGCCATGGCCTGCTCGACATAGAGCCAGACCGCGTCGCCCGGTCCCTTGGGGTGGTTCGGGCCGGCCCAGATCCGTCGTGCGTGCAGCACCACATGGCGGAATTCCGGATCCAGCGTGGCTTGCTCCGCGCTCGAGAAGTCGCCGGTCAGCAGATCAGCGACAGCCGCGGCCTTCGAGGGCTGCGGCCCCGTTGCCACGCACGCGGAGCAGGCAAGAACGATCAGGGCCAAGAGCGCAGCATGAAGTGGTGGCATGGCCGGGACGATACGAAGTTCCCCTGATCCCCGGCCGCGCTACCATCGGCGATCCGAACGATCAAGGAGCATCCATGAGCACTGCAGCAGCCCCCAAGCCGGTCGACACCCGCGGTCTCGCCGGCCAGACCGTTGGCGACACTTCAATCTGCGCCGTGACGCAGACGCAGCTGATCTACCGCGGCTACGAGATCGCCGATCTTGCCGAGCACGCGAGCTTCGAAGAGGTCGCCTTCCTGCTGCTCGTGGGCCACAAGCCGACGGCCGCCGAGCTCGACGCGTTCCGCAAGGAAGTGTCGGACATGCGCCAGGTGCCTGCGAGCGTGCGTGACGCGGTCGTGCGCATCGCCAAGGAAACCCCGGGTGCGCACCCCATGAGCATCCTGCGCTCGGGCGTGAGCATGCTCTCGCACCACGACCCGGAGTGCGAGGACAACTCGCCCGCGGCCGAGCTGCGCAAGGCCAAGCGCCTGCTGGCGCAGATCCCCACGCTCATCGGCATCTGCCAGCGCACGCTCGATGGCAAGCCGCCGGTCGATCCCGATCCCACGCTCGGCCATGCCGCGAACCTCATGTGGTGCATGAGCGGCCGCAAGCCGAGCGAACTCGAAGCGCGCATCATGGATGTGAGCCTGGTGCTCTACGCCGAGCATGACTTCAACGCGAGCACCTTCACCTGCCGCTGCATCGCGAGCACCGAGAGCGACATGCACAGCGCCGTCTGCGGCGGCATCGGCGCGCTCAAGGGCCCGCTGCACGGTGGCGCCAATGAGATGGCGATGGAGATGCTCAAGGACATCGATCGCGACTGCGCAGGCGGCGCCATGACGGTCGATGCGTGGATGCAGCGCGCCTTCGCCGAGAAGCGAAAGCTCATGGGCTTCGGCCACCGCGTCTACAAGAACGGCGACCATCGCGCGGGCATCCTGCGCTCGTGGGGCCTCAAGCTCGCCGAGCAGCTCGGGCCGACCGCCAAGAAGTGGTTCGACATGGGCGACCAGGTGCAGGCGATCATGCTGCGCGACAAGACCATCCACCCCAATGTGGACTTCCCGTGCGGCATGACCTACTTCATCATGGGGATCCCCGTGCCGCAGTACACGCCGATCTTCGTGGCATCGCGCATCACCGGCTGGTGCGCCCACATCATGGAGCAGCACGCGAACAACCGCATCATCCGCCCGCTGGCCGAGTACAAGGGCCCCGCGCTCCAGCACTGGAAGGGTTGAGCCATGCCGATGAAGCAGGTCTTCCGGGTCACGGCCGTCGGACCGTGGATGGGCGGGCTCGAACGCGAGTTCGATGTCCCGGCCGACTCGCGCGAGGAGGCTTCGCGCATCGTGCGTGAGCAGTACGGCGCCACCTCAATCTGCTCGGTGATTCCGCAGGGCGCCTACCTTGATCCGGGGTCGGCAGGGCGGCCGGTCCGTCGGCCCGGATTCGACGCTGACAGCGTCGACTGACTTCTTCAGGACAGCCAGCGGCCGCTTGGCCGCCCCGCAATCACCACTCGGGTCCGCCCGAGTAGCGGCCGTAGATGTCGGCCATCGCCTGGACCATCTCGCCGAGCGTGCATCGATCGCTCGCGGCATCGACGAGCGTTGGCATCACATTCTGTCCGTCGCGGCACGCCGTGCGGATGCGATCGAGCGCGCGCTTGACCTTGTCGCCGTCGCGCGTGCGACGGAACTCGGCGAGTCGATCGCACTGCTCCGTCTCGACCGCGTGCGAGATCTGCAGGATCTCGACCTGGTGGTCCTCGTTGCCCTCGCGGTAGGCGTTCACGCCCACGATCACGCGGTCACCGGCTTCCATCTCCTGCCCGAAGCGGTAACTCGCCTCGGCGATCTGGCGGCGGAAGTAGCCCTTGTGGATCCCCGACACCACGCCGCCCATGTCGTCGATCTCGCGGATGTAGGCGTTGGCATCGTGCTCCATCTGGTCGGTGAGGCTCTCGACGAACCACGAGCCGCCCAGCGGATCGACGGTGCGGTGCACACCGGTCTCGTGCGCGAGGATCTGCTGCGTGCGCAGCGCCACGCGCACCGCCTGCTCGGTCGGCAGGCCGAGGGTCTCGTCCATGCTGTCGGTGTGCAGGCTCTGGCAGCCGCCGAGCACCGCGGCCATGGCTTGGTACGCCACACGCACGACATTGTTGAGCGGTTGCTGCTCGGTCAGGCTGCAGCCAGCCGTCTGCACATGGGTGCGCATGAGCCACGAGCGCTCTTGCTTGGCGCCGAAGCGCTCGCGCATCGCATGCGCCCAGATGCGGCGTGCCGCGCGGAGCTTGCAGATCTCCTCGAAGAACTCGTTGTGGCTGTTGAAGAAGAACGACAGGCGGGGACCGAAGGAATCGATGTCGAGGCCGCGCTTCATGCACGCCTCGACATACTCCATGCCGTCGCGCAGCGTGAAGGCCAGTTCCTGCGTGGCGGTCGACCCGGCCTCGCGGATGTGGTAGCCCGAGATCGAGACCGAGTTCCACTTGGGCAGGTGCTGGCTGGCGAACTCGATCGTGTCCACCACGAGCTTCAGGCTCGCTTCGGGCGGATAGATGAACTCGTTCTGGCTGTGGAATTCCTTGAGGATGTCGTTCTGCAGCGTGCCGCCGAGGCTCGACCACGGGATGCCACGGTCACGCGCCATCGCCAGGTACATCGCCCAGATCACGGCTGCGGGGCCGTTGATCGTCTGGCTCACGGTGACCTCGCCGATCGGGATGTCGGCGTAGAGCCGGTGCATGTCGTCGACGGTGCTGATCGCCACGCCGCAGCGGCCGACCTCGCCCACGCTCAGCGCATCGTCGCTGTCGCGGCCCATCAGCGTCGGCAGGTCGAACGCGGTGGAGAGGCCGGTGTTCGCCTTCGTCCCCTTGGCGTTCTCGAGCAGGTACTTGAAGCGACGGTTGGTGTCGTCGGCGCTGCCGAAGCCCGCGAACTGGCGCATCGTCCAGAGGCGCGAGCGGTACATCGTGCGGTGCACGCCGCGCGTGAACGGGAACTGTCCCGGCTCGCCGATGCGCACATCGACGCGGTCCTGCTCGCGGCGGTTGGTCGTGGGCGCATCGACCGGTCCGTAGGTCTCCTGCAGCACATAGCCGGACAGGGTCACGGTCTCGGGGTCGATGCGGTCGGGCTTCGCGCCCGCGGCGGTCTTGTTCGAGGCGTTCGTGGACATGGCGCCCCGATTCTAGTCGCGGTGCGCCGGAGTCCAATCGGTCCGGGAACTCACTTTGCCGGGTACTCGAACACGCCGCGGCCGGTCTTGTCCCCGAGCCGCCCGGCCTGCACGAGCTGCCGCAGCAGCGGGCAGGGGAAGAACTTGGGGTCACCGAGCTCGCGATGGAGCACCATCATGATGTCATGGCAGACATCGAGGCCGATGAAGTCGGCCAGGCGCAGCGGCCCCATCGGGAAGTTGCAGCCCAGCAGCATGATCTGATCGATGTCCTCGGGCTTCGCCACGCCTTCCATCCACGCGTGGAAGGCCTCGTTGATCATCGGCATCAGGACTCGGTTGCTCACGAAGCCTGCACGGTCGTTCGCGGGCACGGGCGTCTTGCCCATGGCCTTCGCCAGCGCGATCGTGCGCTGCGTCGTCTCCTCGCTCGTGGCGAGGCCCTTGATCACCTCGACGAGCTTCATGATCGGCACCGGGTTGAAGAAGTGCATGCCGATCACGCGGTGCGCGTCGGCGCCCACGGCGCTCGCGATGTCGGTGATCGAGATGCTGCTGGTGTTCGTGGCGAGCACGCACTGCGCGCCGAAGGTCGACTGCATCGCCTTGAAGAGCTTCTTCTTGATCTCCACATTCTCGGTGGCGGCCTCGACGGCCCAGTCGGCACCCTTTGCCTGCGCCATGTCGGTGCAGTAGCTGATGCGCGCGAGCGCGGCGTCGGCGTCGGCCTGCTGCATCTTGCCCTTCTCGACGAGGCGGGCCAGGCTCTTCGCGTGGCCGGTCTTCGCCTTGTCGAGCGTGGCCTGATGCAGGTCGATCTGGAAGGCCTTGATGCCCGACTGCGCGGCGGTGAGGGCGATGCCGGAACCCATGGTGCCGGCGCCGATGACAGCAATGCTGGAGACGCTCATAGGAAGGGCAATCGTAGTCTCGACCCGGCAGGGCGGCATGCACTCCCCCTTGCCGCCCATTCAGCGGTACGCCGGCACCACGATCCGCACGGATGCGTCGTCGAAGCGGTCCTCGCGGCGCATCTCGCTGAAGAGCTCATGCAGCCGCTCGGCGCGCCAGACGCGCTTGGCATCGCCCCGGACATCCAGCCACGGCCTGCCACGATGCATGGCGATGAGCCGATCGCCGAGCGAGGCCGCCTGGGACATGCTGTGCGTGACCATGAGCGCGGTCAGGCCGTCGCGCTCGATGATGCGGCGCGTGAGGGCGATCACGAGCTCGGCACTGCGGGGATCGAGCGCAGCGGTGTGCTCATCAAGCAGGAGCAGTCGGGGGCGCGCGAGCGACGCCATCACCAGCGTGATCGCCTGGCGCTGGCCGCCCGAGAGCAGTCCGATCGGATCATCGAGCCGGGACTCCAGACCCAGCCCGATCTCGGCGAGCGCCTCGCGCCAGCGTGCGCGGGAACTCGAGCGGATCAGTTGCCGGAGCCCACGCCGCTGTCCACGCCGCTCGGCGAGCGCCAGGTTCTCCGCGACCGTCAGGCTCGGCGCGCTCCCGGCGAAGGGATCCTGGAACACACGGCCGATCCAGCGCGCGCGTACATGCTCGGATCGCCCGGTGACCTCGACCTCGTCGATCCAGATCCGCCCACGATCAATGGGGAATGCTCCCGACACCGCACCCTGCAGCGTGCTCTTGCCGCTGCCATTGGTGCCGATCACGATCGTCCACGACCCCGTGGCGAGTTCGAGGTCGACCGAGCGCAGGGCGCGCACTTCACCCGGCGTCCCGGGGAAGAAGCTCTTCGAGACGCCTTCAAGACGCAGCACGAGGGCCTCCCTTCGTGCGCAGCGACAGGAGCGTGGATCCGGTCAGGCGGGTGAAGAGCCCCGGCACCACGAGCACGATGAGCACCACGACCGCCGTGATCATGCGCAGGTCGTTCGGCTCGAGCCCGGTCCGGATCGCGATCGCCACCAGCATGCGGAAGAGGACGCTCCCCACGAGGACGCTGGCCAGGAGCACCGGGAGCGCTGCGGCTTGGCCGACCAAGGCGCGCCCGATGATCATGCTGGCCAGGCCGATCACGACGATGCCGATGCCCATGCTCGCATCGGCGAAGGCGTTGAGCTGCGCGAACGCGGCGCCACCCGCAGCCACGAGTGCGTTGCCGAGCATCAGGCCGAGCGTCACGAGCCACTCGTGGCTCACGCCGAGCGCACGGATCATGCGGGGGTTGTCGCCGCCAGCTCGCAGCGCGCTGCCGAGTTCGGTGCGCAGGAACCACCAGAGCACCGCTGCGACGACGAGGACGGCGACCAGCGCCGTCAGCGCCTGCGCCACCACATCGCTCGGCACGGCCTGTCCCCAGAGCATGACCTCGGGGCCGCCGGCGAGCCGACGGACGAGCGCATCGGCCGGGGAGAAGATCGTCTTGACGCCCACCAGCCCGAGGTTGCTGCGCCCCATCACGCGCAGGTTGATCGAGTAGAGCGCCGTCATCGAGAGGATCCCGGCGAGGATGCCCTCGATCCCCAGTCGTGTCGCCATCACTGCGGTGGCCAGCCCCGCGAGTGCGCCCGTGAGCGCGGCGATCGCCGTGGCCGCGAAGGGATCCCAGCCCGCGAGCATGAGCGCGGCCGCCGTCGCTGCACCGAGCGTGAACGATCCATCGACCGTGAGGTCGGGGAACTGCAGCACGCGGAAGCTCAGGTACACGCCGTAGCCGACCAGCGCGAGCACGAGCCCGAGCGCGATCGTCGAGAGCAGCACGGTCATCGCCCACCTCCGGCCAGTGGCGACCACCACACGCACGCGCGACGCACCTTGCTCCGGCCCGCACCGTCGGCCCGCGGATCATCGACCAGGTGGACGATGCCGCGGATCGGCTGCTCCAGCACGAGCTGCCGTGCGACCGTGGCCAGTGGTGTGGCTGTGCGCGGCAAGGCACGGAAGGCGCACGCCAGTCCGTGCAGGTGCGCGTGCACGCCATCGGCCAAGGGAACGAGGCCCGGGACACCGCATCCGGGTGCGCCCGCGATCCCGGCGATCAGCGTGCTCTCGCCGATCCATGATGGCTCGCCGGTGAACCGGAGTCTCTTGCGCACGCCGTCACCGTCGCGTGGATCCAGTGGCGTGGTCCAGCCGTCAGGGCTCGTGCGCGCCGCCGCGCCGCAGAGCCCCGCGCTCAGTCCGGCGATCGAGATCGCGATCGGACCTCCCTCCGCGGCGATGCACGCGCGCACGATCGAGCTCACCGCCACGCCTGGATCATCGATCGCCTCGATGTGGGCAAAGTGCCGCATCGCACCCGAGACATCGATGCCTGCATGGATCCAGGCGGGCATCGCTCCGTTGCCTTGGTCCATGAAATCCGGTTCAGGGCTGTCGATCGGCTGCACCGCGAGCGCACCGGCGATCGCCAGGCATTCGCCGAAGCGACCGCGCGCGTCGGCCGCAGCGCTTGCCAGGGCGGCGTACCCGAGGAAGATCGTGCTCGCACCGCCGCGCCAGGCCTGCGGTGCACTCGACGGCTCGATCGATTCCACACGGACCTGTGCGCGCTCCTCGAGCACGCGGCGTTCGCCGGTGAAGCCATCGCCGCTGAACGCCACGGCCGTCACTGGCGCAGCGACGGCGTGGTTCGATGACACCAGCAGGATCGGCCCCAGTCGCGCGATGTCGATCACCTTGCGGACGGACTCGCTCGGATTGCTCAAGCGGAAGCTTCCGCCCACCGCCCGCAACCGCTGCGAGAGCGTGATCAGGCACCTGATCCCGAGGCTGCTCAGGAAGGTCATCTGGGCCGCATCGACCACGATCGTGTCGGCACCTGCCCGCACGAGTTCATCCATGCGCGCGGTGAAGGTGTCCGACCACGCGGCATCGAGGCGACCATCCACGGTCACGCGTGCGGAGCGACCCTCTTGCTGCACCTCGATCCGCATCAGGGCACCCTCCGGTCCAGTTGCCGCTCGATCGACGCAGGCAGCGTCACGCCGAGCTGCTTCGCTCGGCCCTCGTTGAGAAGCAGGAGGCTCGTCCGCGGATCCTCGATCGGGATCGTCGCGGGGTCGGCGCCCCGCAGGATGGCCGCCGCCTTCTCCGCGCCCTGCACGCCGATGAGGTGGTAGTCGCGGGCGACGACGATGACCGCACCCTCGTTGATGAACCGGGTCAGCGTGCCCACCAAGGGCAGTCGCGCGCGATCGCAGACCGTGCCGACCACCGGGAACGAACCGCTGGCGATGTTGTCGCTGATCTGGGTGAAGACATCGATGCCCTGCGAGATGACCGCCTCGGCCGCCGTCGCCATGTCGCTGGCGCGCTCGGCCGGCGAACTGATGAGCTCCATGCCCGCCGCCTTGGCCAGTGTCGCGAGTTCATCGCGTGCGGCCACGCTGTTGTCCTCGCTCGGGCAATACACCGAGCCCAGGCGCTTGGCCTTGGGCCAGGCCGCACGCACCACCTCGATCAGCCGCGGGAAGTCGCTGTGGCTCGTCACGCCCGTGAAGAGCGGATGGTGCTTGGTCGGCTCGGTGCCGACACCGGTCACATAGGGATCGAAGACCGTCGTGAAGACGCAGGGGATCCGGTCATTGCGCTTGAGCAGGGCCTGCAGGCTCGGCGTCGAGATGGACATGATCAACGCCGGCCGCGACGCCACACCATCGACGACGAGCTGGTTCAGCGTGCTCATGTCGCCCTGGGCGTTCACGATCGACAGCTCGATGCCCTCGCCGGGCGTGAGCTTCTGTCCGACGAAGCCGTCCTTGATCCCGTCGAGCACCTCGTCGGTGAACGCCGCATTCGAATAGGCGATGACATGGACGCGGGGCTTGGTCGCCAGCCGCTCCCGTCGCGTTCCATCGGCTGCGATCACGATCGTCGCACTGTCCACGATCGCCTCTGGCACGCTCCATCCGAACGCAGCGGCCGAGGCAAGGTTCACGGTCCACACCATCTCGGGCCGGTCGACGACCGGAATTGCCGATGGCGGCGTGCCCCTGAGGACGCGCGCCGCAAGCTCGCCGACCTGCGTACCGATGCCCGGCCAGTCCATGCCAAGGTTCAGGATGCTGCCGCCATCCACGCTCTCGGGGAAGGTGCCGATGACCGGCACCTTCCGCTTCTGCGCGGCCTGCAGGATCGTCGACGAGGCGATCGTCACGCTCGTGTCGGGCAGGAAGAGCATCACATCGATCGGCTGCGCCATCACGCCGGTCGCGGCTTCGAGGATTCCGGCTGCATCGCTCGCCGATGCGCTGATGACCTTCATGCCGCGGCGGTCCGCCTCGGCGAACAACCGCTTCGCGTACAGGTCGGCGTTGGCCTCCGAGGGGTTCCAGATCGTGCCGATGGTGCGCGCGTTCGGGGCGGCGGCCTGCAGCGCATCGAGCAGTTTCGGCAGATCGATCAGCGCGCCCATGCCCGTCACATTGGGGGGGCGAGCACCCTCGCGCCACTCGCCGAGGGCAACCCCGAACGCGGTGGGGTCGGCCACGACCCCGAACACATGGGGCAGCGAGCGCTTGTTGGAGCGCAGGAACGCCTGCGCACTCGTGGTGCCGATCGTGACGACGAGATCGAACGGCGCGTTGGCGACTTCGGAGCAGAGCTGATTCAGCGTGCCCAGGTCCGCCTCGGCGTTGAAGCGCCTGAGTTCGCTCCCGCCGGCGCTCGTGTAGCCGGCGGACTCAAGCGCCGTGAGCACGCCTCGCGCGGCGAGGTCGAACGCCGGGATGCTGCTGGCCTGGATGATCGCCACGCGCCGCGCGGTCGCTGCCTGCGCGGTGCGGCGGCCCGACCGATCGGTCAGCAGCAGGGCCGAAGCCGCCGCCGCGATCAGCAGCATGCCCACCAGCAGTCCACGCCAACCTCGCATGGGGCCAAGCCTAGCGCGGCCGCGGATCAAGCCGGCAGTCCCTATCCTGCACCCATGGCATCCAGTCCGAAGTTCCAGGCACCCAAGGGCACGCGCGACTTCTTCCCACCGGAGATGGCCGTACGGCGTCACATCGAGTCGGCCTGGCGCTCGGCGAGCATCGATTGTGGGTTCGACGAGATCGAGGGCCCGACCTTCGAGCATCTTGAGCTCTACACGGTCAAGAGCGGGCAGGGGATCGTCAACGAGCTGTTCTCGTTCCGGCGCGCGGGTGGCGACAACGATTTCGCGTTGCGCCCCGAGTTCACGCCCACGCTCGCCCGCATGGCCGCCGCCAAGGGCGCCAGCCTGGCGCTGCCGACCAAGTGGTTCGCGATTCCCGTGCACTTCCGTGCCGAGCGCCCGCAGCGCGGCCGCCTGCGCGAGTTCGTGCAGTGGAATGTGGACCTCATCGGTCCGCCAAGTGCCGAATCGGATGCCGAGGTGATCGGCTGCGCGATCCTGGCGCTCGAGCGACTCGGCCTTGGTGCCGATGCCGTGCGGGTGAAGCTCAGTCACCGCGGTGCCGTGGCCGCTGCGCTCCGCGCACTCGGCGTGCCCGATGCCTCCATGGCCGGCGCCTTCGAACTGCTCGATCGCCGCGACAGGCTGCCTCCCGAGGAGTTCGCCCAGCGGGCCGCCGCGCTCGCCCTGCCATCGGCTGCGCTCGCTCGCTTCAATGAGCTGGCCCGCAAGCGTGTACCGCTGTCGTCCGGGATCGATGGCGTGGTCGCGGCGCTGGGCGTTCCCGCCTCCGATGTTGCGGACCTGGCTGCGCTGGTTTCGGTCTTGGAGGCGATGGACCTGGCCGCGTGGTGCGAGTTCGACCTCGGCATCGTGCGCGGGCTCGCCTACTACACCGGCGTGGTCTTCGAGATCCACGAAGCCAGCGGTGCCGAGCGTGCGATCGCCGGCGGTGGCCGCTACGACGGGCTCATCGAACTCTTCGGTGGGCCGAGCCTTGGTGCGGTCGGCTTCGGCATGGGCGATGTGGTGCTGGGCCTGACGCTTGCCGACCGCGGCCTGCTGGCACCAGAGCGCGCGGCGGAACTCCTGCCGCGGCCGGACTGCTACTTCATCAGCGCAGATCCGGCGTTCGATCCCATCATGCATCGGTTGCGTGCGAACCTCCGTCGCGCCGGCTTGCACGCCCGTCACAGCGCCAAGGCCAGTCGCAACATCGGCAAGCTGCTGGGCGATGCCGCCAAGTGCCGCGCACGCTTTGCGTGCATCGTCGGTGCCGAGGCATCCGAGGGTCAGGTCGCGCTGAAGGACATGGCCACCGGCGAGCAGCGCATGGTCGCGGCGGCCGGGCTGGCGACTCTCGTCGCTCGCTGATCGCGCACCCGGTGCGCTGGCACTTCGTTCACCGCAGGTAGGCGAGCACGCTCAGGGCCAGCCACGCCAGGATCGTGAACGGCAGCTTGAGCATCGTGCCCAGGAGCCGACCGACAACCGCACCCGCGATCGGTTTGATCGAGCGGCGCACCGTCATCCCCGGTCGGGTGAGTTCGCCCACCGAGGCACCCACGCCAGCACCGATCAGAGCGCCCGCAAGCGTGCTCAGGAGCGGCACCGCGAACACCAGCGTGCCGACGACGGCGCCGATGAAGCCGCCGACCAGGCTGCCGAAGACACCCCGCGCGCTTGCGCCGCCCGTCTTCGCACCGGCAGCGCCACCGATGAACTCCGCGAACTCGCCCAAGGCAAGCACCACGCCGATCGCCATCAGCCACCCCCAGCCGAAGGTGACCTGCGGCACCCCCGACACATGGTGGTCAAGCAGTTCCACCGCGACCGCGGTGCCCAGGAGCAGCCAGCCGCCGGGCAGGCCGAACAGGACCAGCATCACGCAGCCGGCGCCGAAGAGGGTGAAGACCGTTGCCATCAGGAGGTGGGTCATGCGATGCGTTCCAGGGTGAGTTCGGCGGCCGAAGGCAGGGCGAGCCAGGTCTGGTTGTCGCCATGGTCCTGCCGCAGCGTGATCAGCCGCCCGTCCGAGCACCACGATCCCGCCGCGATCCGCCGCAGGGTGCCATGGCCCCCCGAAGGTTGCCGGGGTGCTGCTGGTGCGTCGAGATAGTCGCGGCGGTGGTTGGGTGCCGGTTCAAGGCGCAGTTGCCCACCGATGGTGATCGAGGCTGGCTCGGCCCGGACCCGGGCGCTCGGCAGGGGAGCAGCCTCATCCGGGGGCTCGAACATCCAATCGAAGTGGTCACCCCGCACCGGGCAGGCGTGGTGCAGCAGGACCCACCGAAGCGGGTGCCCAGCGGCCCGTGCCAGAAGACCCGGGAGAATCCACGCATCCTGCTGCACAGGGGCAGACTAGTCCTCGCCGGAGTCGTATGATCGCGCCCAACGAACGGAATCGTGACCATGAGAAAGACGCTCTTCATCGTTGCGGCACTCGCCGCTGCCGCCTGCCAGGGTCCCCAGCCCACCGAGAAGGCGGTCAGTCTCGCCAAGCACTATTGCGAGCACCAGCGCTGGAGCGAGGCCGCCGCCGAACTCAAGCCGATCATCGATGCCGCACCTGCCGACTGGAAGGTCAACTACTGGTACGGCGTCGCCACCACCAACCTCGGTGAGCTGAACACGGCTCGTGCGGCGCTCGAGCTCGCGGCCGCCTCCAAGCCCAACAATGTCGATGTCGCCGTCGCGTTCGCCGAGGTGCTCTATCTGCAGAAGGAGTACCCCAAGCTCTACGCCCTCCTGCGCAGCACGGGTGCGGCCATGAGTTCGCCGATCGCCTACAACGCGCTCGCCATGTACGCCGAGCAGATCGGCGATTACGACACGGCGCTCAACGCCACGAACTCCGCGATCACGGTCGATGACGGCCTCAGTGCTCCCGTGCGCGCCAGCACCTATGTGCAGGCCGGCATGCTGCTCGCGCGCATCCAGAAGTCCGACGAGGCCACCCGCCGGTTCCGCCAGGCGTATGGCTTGAATCCGCAGAACATGATCGCGGTCGAGCAGCTCAAGGTCCGCGGTGTCCCGATCAACGACACCACCGCGCTTCCCCCGGGCCTCTGATCGTGCCGCGTCAGGACGGCCCGCTGCAGCACTGGGTGCGTGATCTGTCGGTTCTCGCAGATCCGATTCGCCTGCGCATCCTCTGTGTGCTGCGCCACGAGGAACTCGGCGTCGGCGAGATTGCCCGCACGCTCGGCGTGCCGCAATCGACCGCCAGCCGTCACCTGAAGCCGCTCCATGAGGCAGGCCTCGTCCTTCGTCGCGGCAGCGGCACACGCACGCTCCATGCAGCAGCCATGGCAGCGTCGGGCCCTGCGGCGCAGCTCTGGTCGATGGTCGCCGAGCGTGCCGCGAACGACCCGACGGTCGAGCAGGACCTGCAGCGTCTGCAGCAGGTGCTTGTCGAGCGCCGTACCGACAGCATCGACTTCTTCGGCCGCGTTGCGGGCGAGTGGGACGCCTTGCGTCGCACGCTCTTCGGTGATCACTTCATCAACGAGGCGCTCTGCAGTCTCGTGCCGCAGGACTGGGTCGTTGCCGATCTCGGTTGCGGCACCGGCGAGGTGGCGGAGCGGCTCGCTCCCTTGGTGAAGAAGGTCGTGCTGGTCGATCGCGAGCCTGCGATGCTCGATGGTGCTCGAAAGCGCCTGAAGGGATCGACCAACTGCGAGTTCCGCAAGGGCGACCTGCTCGAGCTTCCCGGTCGAGCGGGCGAGTGGGATGCTGCAGTGGCCATGCTCGTGCTGCATCATGTCGAGCATCCAGGGCGTGCCCTCAGGCAGGTGGCGCGTTGCCTCAAGCCCGGCGGTTCGGTGCTCGTCGTCGATCTTGCACCCCACGACCACGAGGAGTTCCGCCACCGGATGGGCCACGCCCACCTTGGCTTCAGCGCCGCGGTGCTGGCGGCCTACGCGACCGAAGCGGGGTTGCGCCTGAATCGCTGGCGTCGCCTGCGCCCCGACACGCACAGCAGGGGGCCTGGGCTCTTTGCCGGCGTGCTGACCAAGCCCGCCGCGCGCTGAGGCGAGGTGGTTTCCGACCGGGCAACCCCCGGAAGTTCCGGGGCTTGGACCCCGGCGCACCCTCGTTTTTGGGGTCGTGACGGCGTACACTTGCCTGTCTCCCTGAGACTCAGTTGCAGGATCACCACATCATGGCGGTCAAGACCCCCATCTACCTCGACAATGCCGCCACCACCCGCTGCGACCCGCGCGTCGTGGAGGCCATGCTCCCGTACTTCAGCGAGAAGTTCGGCAATGCCGGCAGCCGCAACCACCGCTTCGGCTGGGATGCCGAGGACGGCATCGAGACCGCCCGCGAGCAGGCCGCCCGCCTGATCGGCGCAGATGCGAAGGAAGTCATCTTCACCAGCGGCGCCACCGAGGGCAACAACCTCGCCGTCAAGGGCGCTGCCGAGATCTACGCCAAGGCGCCCGCCGGCCAGCAGGGCCGCGGCCACATCATCACCTGCACCATCGAGCACAAGGCGGTGCTCGATCCCTGCAAGCGCCTCCAGCGCGAGGGCTTCGAGGTCACCTTCCTCGATCCGCCGGCCGATGGCGTGATCACCGCCGAGATGGTGCGCGCGGCCATGCGTCCCGACACGATCCTCGTGAGCATCATGTGGGCCAACAATGAGATCGGCACGATCAACGAAGTCCCCCAGATCGGCCGTCTCTGCCATGAGAAGGGCGTGATCTTCCACACCGATGGCACGCAGTGGGTCGGCAAGATGCCGACCGATGTCGAGCGCGACTGCATCGACCTGCTCAGCTGGAGCGGCCACAAGATGTACGGCCCCAAGGGCGTCGGTGCGCTCTATGTGCGTCGTCGCAAGCCCCGCGTCCGTCTCGAGGCCTTGATCGACGGCGGTGGCCAGGAGCGCGGCATGCGCAGCGGCACGCAGAACGTGACCGGGATCATCGGCTTCGGCAAGGCGTGCGAACTCTGCCTGGTTGAGATGGAGCATGACCGCGAGCGCCTGCTCAAGCTGCGCCGTCGTCTTGAGGATGGCCTGTCGGGCCGCATGGAAGTCGTGCAGGTCAACGGCCACCGCGACCGACGCCTGCCGCACATCGCCAACATCAGCTTCGGCTTCGTCGAGGGCGAGAGCCTGATGATGGGCATCAAGGACATCGCGTGCTCGTCGGGCAGCGCGTGCACGAGTGCGAGCCTCGAGCCGAGCTATGTGCTCAAGGGGCTTGGCGTGGGCGACGAACTCGCGCACAGCAGCCTCCGACTCTCCTTCGGCCGCTGGACGACCGAGGAGGAGATCGACTACGCCATCGAGTCGATCTCGAAGGCCGTCGAGCACTTGCGCAAGCTCAGCCCGCTCTACGACCTTTACAAGGAGGGCGTCGACTTGAGCACCATCGAGTGGCAGCACCACTGAACCGTCGAACCCTTCCCGATCCACCACAGCACACGAGGAACCAACCATGGCATACAGCGAGAAGGTCGTCGACCACTTCCAGAACCCCCGCAATGTCGGCTCGTTCGGTTCCAGCTCCGATGTCAAGACTCGCGCGGACATCGGCGTCGGCATCGTCGGCGCGCCCGAGTGTGGCGATGTGATGCAGCTCCAGCTCAAGGTGACGGCGGATGGCGTCATCGAGGATGCCAAGTTCAAGTGCTTCGGCTGCGGCAGCGCGATCGCCAGCAGCAGCTTGGCCACCGAATGGGTCAAGGGCCGCACGGTCGACGAAGCCCTGCAGATCAAGAACACCCAGATCGTCGAGGAGCTCGCGCTCCCGCCGGTCAAGATCCACTGCAGCGTGCTCGCCGAGGACTCGATCCGCGCCGCGATCGAGGACTGGAAGAAGAAGAACGGCATCGCCGTCGCCGAAGAGGCCAACGCCCACTGAACCACGCGCCCTCAGGCCCGTACCAACCACGAGGAACCAACCATGCCAGTGCATGTCACCGAAACCGCCGCCCGTGAAATCGACGCCATCATCGACCAGCAAGGCCTGGATCGCGAGAAGATCCGCCTTCGCGTGGGCGTGAAGGGCGGGGGCTGCTCCGGCTTCACCTACCTGCTCGACCTCACGGAAGTGCAGAAGGAGACCGACGAGGAGTGGGCCTTCACCTACACCCGCCGCGTGAAGGGTGCCGAGGCGGGCGGCGTCGCCACCGCGGACGTTCCCTCGTTCACCGTGAAGGTGATCTGCGACCCCAAGAGCTACCTCTACCTCAACGGCACCACGATCGACTTCAAGGATGAGCTCATGGGCCGGGGCTTCGTCTTCAACAATCCCAACTCGACCTCGACCTGCGGTTGCGGCAGCAGCTTCAGCGCCTGAGTCAGGTCCACTGCGGCGCCGCGCGCCGTCACATCGAGATTCCACCCTCTGGGGCGCTCATCCGGGCGCCCCGTGGTCATGGATCTTTGCGCGCAGGCAGGACGGGCTCCAACGCCTCCGCCCAGATCGCGTAGCCGGCCGGTGACAGGTGCAGCGCATCCGGCATCAGGTCCGCGTCGATCGATCCATCGGGCTTCACGAAGCGCGCACCGCAATCGACCCAGCGCACCTTCGGGTCATCCTTGAACGCGGACTGCAGCGATTGGTTGATCTGGAGCAGGTCCCCGCGCATGGCGTTGATGCGTTCACCGCGAGGGAAGACGGCCATGAGCGCCAGCGTCGCGTCGGGAACCTGTGTGCGGATCGTGCGGGCCACGGCGGTCACGCCTGCGAGCGTGCCTTGCGCATCGTCATGCTGGTGGCCGAGGTTGTTCGTGCCGATCAGCAGCACCACCACCTTGGGTGCAAGCCGGGTCAGCGGTGCCTGCGAGAGTCGCCACAGCACATGCTCCGTGCGGTCACCACTCACGCCCAGGTTGACCGCACCGAGGGGTGCGATGGTCCGATCCCACGCAGCGCGTCCGCCGTCTTCCCAGCCCTGCGTGATGCTGTCACCGACAAACACCAGGGCGGCTGGCGAAGCCGTGCGGGCGCGCTCCAGCACGAGCTGCTGTCGTGGCAGGATGCCTTGGTCGTCGCGTGGGACGGGCTTGAGCGATGGTCCGTCGGTGGGGCTTGCGGCGAGCCCGAGCGTGGCGGCGAAACCGGCCAGGACGGCGCGTGGTGAGGGAAGCGTCATGCGCACACGGTAGTGCAGCGCGGGCGGAGCATGCACCAACGACAACGGACGGGCCGAGTGGCCCGCCCGCAGGTCAGGTGATCCGTGATGCACTCAGCGGGGCTGGCCGCTGGTGTCCATGATCGGCGTGGGGCTGAGCATGGAGGGGAAGCCCCACATCCAGAAGCGGTTCCAGTCGTCGGTCAGGATCCGCATGTTCTGGTTGAGGCTGAAGTCGTTGTTGCGGTCGCCCCCGTCGTGCGTCTGGGAGATGCTGTACATCTCTGGGCTTGGGTCCTTCAGGATCGCGTAGGCGCTGGTGGCGTACCACTGCGTTGCACGGCGGTTGAAGTCGTCGATCTTGGACTTGAGCTCGGGGTGTCCATCGAGGTTCTTCTCGACATCTCCAGCGTTGGCGATACGACGCTCGTCGCGCAGCAAGCACCGCTCTTGGCGCATCTCGGGCGAGAGTTGCTTGACCCGTTCGTCCAGTGACGACAGGGTGGTCCAGTCCTTGGGGCAGTCGGCCGGAGCCGAGATGTCGCGCGGCTGCTCGTGCGTGGGCACGGCGCAGGCTGTCAGGGCGAGCGTGGACAGGCAGACGGTGAGGCAGGTGCTCTTCATGGTCGTGGGGCCGTGGGGGGACTATACGGGAAAGATGACTCGGGCGATGCATCGAACACGGAGAGCGACGCGGCTGGTCATCATCCCAGATGGCCTTGAGTCCTGCAGCAGGAGGCCCCGTCAGAGGCTCTTCAGCGCCGTGGAACAGTCCCCGGCCAGGGCAGCTGCCGATATGGGACTCCCGGTCGCCTTGCGCATCCACAGGTCGGGGGTGTACCGCCCCAAGCTCGTGATCCGCCGCGTCTCGGCCGCAATGTCCTTGCCGCGCATGAATGACCTGATCTGGTGGCTCATGATGTGGCCGAGCGTGTAGTCGGCCAGGTACAGCGGATGAGCGATCATGTGCTGGTACGCGGCAAGGATGCGGTACGGATCGGGTCCGAAGTCCCGCTCGTAGAAGCGGCTCCACAGGCGCGCGGCGATCGCGAGGACCTCGGCCCGGAGCGCCGCCGCATCCGCGTCAGGATTCGCGTACAGCCAACGCCAGGCGTGCAACTCCAGCAGGCTCGGGCCGGCGATCTGGCACGCCGCGAGCATCGTCTGCACGCTGTCAATCGCGAACTGCCTTGTTGCCCCGCCCTCGGGCTCGATGCCGAGCACCTTCTTCGCAAGCCCCTGATAGAGGAATGCGAAGGCCTCGGTACACGCGGTGTTGGGCACATTGCGCAGGGCAGGGCGTGGCGCGTAGTAGGTGCTGCAGAGTTGCTCGAGGTTGTGACCGAGCTCGTGCATCGCCGTGTCGAATCCATCCCAGCCCAGGCACTCCTTGAGCCGGTTCGTGCGCAGCCACGCGCCGTACTGCGTGAGCATCGGGCGCATGGCGTGGCCTGCGCCCTTGGCGATCTCGACCTTGATGTTCGAGCCAAGGAAGTCGGCCTCGTCGTCGGGCCATCCGAGCCCGCGCAACACCCGCGGAAGCGCGCGCTCGAACGCCCCTTCGTCGGGAAAGAGCCGCGTCACGGCGGCGTTCATCTCCTCGGCAGGGCGGGCCTCGCTGATGTCGTCGAAGTAGATGTCGAAGGGTTCGAGCGCTCGGCCGAGCCGCTGGCGCAGCATCTCGGCGAGGTCCTTCCGCACGGGATGGTCCAGCAGTGCCTCGAGCAGGCGTTCGACCTCGGTCTCGGGAATCTCGCGCGCCAGATCGAACTTGCGCGCGATCGCGGTGGGGTGCTCGGGATGGTGAAGGTCGTAGGCTTGTGCCAGTCTGAACTGTTCGATCCAGTGCTCGTACCGCGCGAGCCCGACCGTCTCTCCCGTGGCACCGCCGCAGGGGCCAGTCGCACAGACCGGGCTGCCGGCCAGCGTGTTCCCCTGCGGATCCCAGTCCACGCCTGCACCCTTCATGACCGCCGCAGGAATCGTGCCGTCGATGTGGCGCGCCATGACCCACGAGAGCGCGCGCTGCTTCTGGAGCCCTTCGGGATCGTTGTAGCCGGCCTTGATCTCCTCGCGTACGAGCCAGTGGGCGATGAGTTTGCGATCGGGCTCGAACCAGCGCTTGCCCTTCGCATCGACCATGCCCCCGACCGGCACATGGAAGGTCGCCACCCACTGTTGGCAACGGTGGCCGGTCGCGCGCGCGCGGTCGGCGAGTTCGGCCGGGATTCGCGGACCGAAGGACTGCGCGATGCGCGCTTCGGCCCATTGATCGATCGACCAGCCGTCGCCGTCGGCGAGCATGCACGCCAGGGTCGGCTTGTCCAAGTTGAGCAACGCCACGAACGCGACCTTCTGTCGGTAGAGCTGCTCAGACAGATCGGGTGCAGGATCAAAGGTCGCCAGCAGGTCATCGACTGTCGGGAACTCATCGCCACGCAGGTCCGACCAGCGACGGAGCGATCGTCGCATCTCGTACAAGTGACCGCTGACCTGCTCGAGCGCCGTCTCCAGCCGCAGCATCAGCCGGGTTCGCTCGGCACCGTCGTGCACGAAGTGCTTGAGGCAGAACGCGGTGAACGAGGCCCCGTCGCCGTCGCTGTCGCGCCACAGCGCAGCCACCCGGGCCACGCCGGCAGCAGCGCGCAGGCGGGCGGGCTCACCATGCACCTCAACGAGTGCGGTGATGGTCTCCTCGATCGGCCAGGTCGCGATGGCTGCAGTGGTCGTCATGCAGCCAGTCTAGGTCGATGAGCGCTCAAGAGACCTTGTTGGGCAGGTTCAGGCCCTTGGCCTCGATCTCGCGCAGCAGGGCGATGGTGAGTCGCTCGCGGACCGGCGCAAAGTCGCTGCCCTGGGTCGTGTCCGTCGTGGCCGTGCACTCGACCTCGAGGATGCCCGCACTCCATCCCTTCACCTCCACGCCGATGGAACTGGCGGTCAGCATCGACTCGGCCCTCATCAGGGCTGCGAGTTCTCGCGTGCAGGCCTCCAGCACATCCGCGGGTGCATCGGGCCGCATGGGAAGCACCATGTGGTACCGCCGGCCGGTGCGCTTCGACATGTTCTCGATCTCGGCGTTGGCCACCGTCGCGTTGGGCAAGCTGACGAGCGTCTGGTCGGGCGTCCGCAAGCGCGTACTGCGCAGGCCGATCTCCTCGACCACGCCCTTGACGCTCCCGATGCGGCAGGAGTCGCCGGGGCGCAGCGGCTGATCGAGCACCACGCTCAGGCCACCGAAGAGATTCTCGAGCGTCTTCTGCGCAGCGAGCGCCATCGCGATGCCGCCGATGCCGAGGCCCGCAATGAAGTTGGTCACATCGATCCCGAACTGCGAGATCACCGTGAGCAGGGCCGCCAGGATGATGATCCATCGGATGATCCGCATGGCGACGGGGACCAGCATTGCGCCAGTCGTTCGCCCACTGGAGTTCAGGGTTGTCTTGGCCAACTCCTCGATGGTCGCCGCGATGCGCAAAGCGCCCCAGGCCACGAGGACGGTCGAGACGACCTGGACCCCGAGCGCGATGTCCCCGTCCAGTTGCGGCTCGACGCGCAACCAGCGCAGGCTCGCTCGGGCACCGAGCACCACGCCCAGCAGCAGCGAGGGTGGAGTCACGGCGCGGACGAAGGCCTCGTGGGCGATGTTGGTGGCGGCGCTGGCGACCCTGCGGACGATGGCCAGCAGCAGTCTGCACAGGACCAGGCCGGCTCCGGCCCCGACGGCCAACACCAGAAGTCCGTCGAGGTCGGTGAGGTTCCTGGCAGTGAGTTCGCTCGTGGGCATGATCCTCACACTCTACGGACCAGTGCGTGGTCGCGCGAGGCTGGCGAGGGGGCCGCCAAAGGAAACGGGGCCTGCGTTGGGCAGGCCCCGTGGGATGCGCTGGTGGATGGTGGGGATCAGACCGACGCGGCCAACTTGGCGGCCTTCGCACGGGCGTCGTCGAGCGAACCCACATACATGAAGGCGCTCTCGGGCAGGTCGTCGCCCTCGCCATTGCAGATGCGCTCAAAGCTCTCGATGGTCTCTTCCAGCTTGCAGGTCACGCCGGGCAGGCCGGTGAAGACCTCGCCGACATAGAACGGCTGGCTGAGGAACCGCTCGAGCTTGCGCGCACGGGCCACGCTGAGCTTGTCATCTTCGCTGAGTTCATCGACGCCGAGGATGGCGATGATGTCCTGCAGGTCCTTGTAGCGCTGCAGGATGCCCTGCACGCGGCGGGCCACTCGGTAGTGGCGTTCACCAACGACCTGCGGGTCGAGGATGCGGCTCGTCGAGGCGAGCGGATCGACTGCCGGGTAGATGCCCTTCTCGGCGATCTTGCGCTCGAGCACGATGAAGGCGTCGAGGTGGCTGAAGGTCGTCGCGGGCGCGGGGTCCGTCAGGTCATCCGCCGGCACATAGATCGCCTGCACGCTGGTGATGGCGCCCTGGCGCGTCGAGGTGATGCGCTCCTGCAGCTGGCCCATCTCGGTGCTCAGCGTGGGCTGGTAGCCCACGGCGCTCGGCATGCGGCCGAGCAGAGCGCTCACTTCGGAGCCAGCCTGCGTGAATCGGAAGACATTGTCGACGAAGAGCAGGGTTTCCTTGCCGGACTTGTCGCGGAAGGCTTCGGCCATGGTGAGGGCCGACAGCGCCACGCGCAGGCGCGCTCCCGGGGGCTCGTTCATCTGGCCGAAGACCATCGCCACCTTGTCGAGCACATGCATCTTCTTGCCACTCGCGTCGGTGTACTCGGCTTCCTGCATTTCGAGCCACAGCTCGTTGCCTTCGCGGGTGCGCTCACCGACGCCCGCGAACACCGAATAGCCACCGAAGTTGCGGGCGACGCGCGCGATCATTTCCTGGATCACGACGGTCTTGCCCACGCCTGCACCGCCGAAGAGACCGATCTTGCCGCCGCGCACGAAGGGGCAGAGGAGGTCGATGACCTTGATGCCGGTCTGGAGGACTTCGGTCTGCGGGTTGAGTTCGACGAACTCAGGCGGCTCGCGGTGGATCGGTGCGTACTCGGCACCCTTGACGGGGCCGCGCTCATCGACGGGCTGACCAAGCAGGTTGAACACGCGGCCGAGCACGCTCTCGCCGGTGGGCACCTTCACTGGCGAACCGGTGTCGCGGCAGGCATCGCCACGCTTCATGCCGTCGGTCGAACCCAGCGCCACGCAGCGCACCTGGCCGCCGCCGAGGTGGATGGCCACTTCGCCGACGAGCGTCTGCTTTTCGCCTCGGACAAGGAAGTCGATTTCGACCGAGTTGTAGATCTCGGGCAGCGCGTTCTCAGGGAACTGCGCGTCGAAGGTTGAGCCGATGACTTGGGTGACGGTGCCGTTGGAAGCCATGTCTGTCTCGTGAGGTGCGGGGGTGGATCCGGCCAGGCTGGGTGCCTTGGACGCGGGAGCGGGAAGGTAGCGTGAAGCTCGACGCGCCGCCCATCCAAGGGAGGGTGCGCCGGATGTTCCGGTTCACCCCTTTAGGCGAGGTGCCAGGCGACTCGGTCGTCGTGGCCGCGCAGAGCATCCGGCAGGGTGGCCACCAGAAGTGCCACTGGCTCAGTAGCCAATAATGCACATTCCTCGACCTCCGCAGGCAGGATGAACGAGGCTCCGGCGGCCAGATTGGCTTGCCACGCGCCAGAGCTCAGTCGGGCGTTGCCGCTGACCAAGGTCCAGACCGATGGGGTGTCGCGCTGCGGCAAGTCGGCCGTGGTTCCCATCGGGGCTTCAAGTTCATCGACGCGGAAGAGCTCCGTGCGCACCCGAGTCCGCCCACGCCAGCTCCCACCACAGTTGCGCCAAGGCTCATGATCGTCGGGCGCATTCAGGACCTGCTCGCTGCCGAACAGGATGCACTCCAACGCCTGCTCCAGGTGCAACGGCCGCGTGGGGTCGTTGCGATCCCAGTCATGGACCCTGAAGGTTGTGTCGCTCGGGGTCTGGTACTCGGCCACCATCGTGCCGGCTCCGAGCGCGTGGCAGATGCCGCTGGGCAGCCAGTAGGTTTGGCCCGCGCGGACGGGCTCGCGCATGAGGTCGTTCACCACGCCGCCCTCGTGCAGGTGGCGCCGGAAGGTGGCAGCATCGATCCCTGGACGGATGCCACGGTAGAGCACAGCATCGGCCCGTGCTGCCAGGACCAGCCATGCCTCGCTCTTCAGGAAGCAGTCAGGGTGTGCCCGGGCATACGCGGCGCTGGGATGCACTTGCACGGAAAGGGGTTCGTCGGCATCGAGCAGCTTGACCAGCAGCGGGAAATCACCGCTCGGTGAGGCCGCAGCGCGGCCCAGCACCAGGTCACGATCCGTTGCCATCACCTCCTTCAGCGTCCCGCCGGTGCCGTGCCCGGCCACAACGGGCGATGTGCCGTCAGCGATCGAATCAGGCAGGTCGGCAACAAGCCAAGCCTCGCCGATGGGCTTGGGTGGATCGGGAAGGCCCAGGAACGGGCAGATTCGGGTACCGCCCCACACGCGATGCTTGAGCAGGGGACCCAGGACGAGGGGCAGCACGCGATGGTCAGATCACCATGCCGGTGATCATTCCTTCGAAGACCAGCTTGCTCTTCACGAAGCCTTGAGCCAGGCTCTTGAAGAGGCGAGCGTTGTAGGACAGTTCCTTCACCGCGATCACGAATCGGTCGCCCGGAACCACTTGCCCACGGAACGAGACCTCGTCGCAGCGGATGAAGCCGAGGAAGCCTGCAGGCTTGCGGGTGCGCTTGTGGGTGTAACTGCAAAGCTGCGCGGCGGTCTCGATCATCATGACCCCAGGAAACAGGGGCCGCCCTGGGATGTGGCCGGCACACCAGAACTCATCCGCCCGGACATCCTTGTAGCCCACGGAGGAGAGCCCGTCTTCGCCGATCCAGCAGACGCGGTCGAGCATCCGCATATTGCCGGTTTGAGGCAGGAGCGCGTCGATGGGGAAGGCTCCGGAGGCATCAACGGTCAGGTCAAGGGTCGAAATGTCGATAATTGGGGCGTTTGCCACGGTTTTCTCGCTTTCGCCTGCCGTCTTCCCCCACAGAATAGCCCAAAAGGGGCTTGGCGCGTGTAGCCTTCCTCCAGCCCACCCGGGCAGCCAAACTCAAGGAGACCACATGATTCATGAACTTTACGCCAGACTGGAGAAGTTGATCGCTGATGCCAAGGCCGACCTCGACAAGGCCGCTGGCGGGAACAAGGCGGCCGGCACCCGCGCCCGCAAGCACATGCAGGAAGTCCGCTCGATCGCGGCAGACATCCGCAAGGCGATCCTCGACAGTCGCGAGAAGCCCGCGCCCTGAGCGCCCCTTCGGCCCAGGAACACTCCGACGGCGGCTGGCCCGCCGTCGGTTGCCTTTTTGGAGCCGCTCAGGCAGGCAGCGGACGGATCGACTTGGCCAACGCCAGCATGCCCTTGAAGGTGGGAGTCGAGGCATCACCCGCCAGTTCGTACATGGCGCTCAGGCAGCCTGATGGCACGCACCCATTCAATTCCAGCCGCCGCAGGGCGGGTGGGATCTGCTGGCTTTGACCCGCGCTGATGGCGTCAGTCATCAGGAAGGGGGTTCGGCCGGCTGCCCTGAGGTCGAGAGCCGTTTGCAGCACGCAGACATGGGCCTCGACACCGCAGACGAGCACATTTGGGCGCCCGTGCCCCGCGAGCCACGCCTCCAGCGGGGGCAGCACCGCGCTGAAGCGCGTTTTCGCGAAACGGCACGCGCCCTCAGGGAGCGCCTGAGTGATGGCGGCCACGGTCGGTCCGAGCCCCTTGAGGTAGTGCTCGCTCAGCGCGACTGGCAGTCCAAAGTGCGCGGCCGCACGCATGAGCAGGGCGGTGTTCTCGATGACCGCCTCCGCGTGGGCGATGGTGGGCATCAGCCGTTCCTGGAGGTCGATCACCAGCAGACAAGCGTTGTCGGTGCTCAGGCGCTGCATGGATCAGACTCGCAGGTCGACGGCACCCTCCAGCCGTCCGGCGTAGTGCCCACGGACCGCGGTGACCGTGCACGCCAGGAAGGCATCAACCTGCTCTGGGGCCCTGCCGACGAACCGTGCAGGATCGGTGACGCCGCCAAGGTCGACCTTGGCGAAAACGGGGTCGCCGGCCAGACGCTCGAGCAGGTCGTTGGGCCGGCCGTGCTCCTTCACCTGCGCGGCGGCCGCCATGCTGTGCAGGCGGATCCGCTCGTGCGCGTGCTGGCGGTCGGCACCCTGTTCGACCGCGGCCATCAGGATCGCCTCGGTCGCCATGAACGGGAGTTCGGCCATCAGCCGCGCCCGCACCTGGTGGGGATAGACGATCAGGCCATCCACCACGCTGCAGACCAGGTCAAGCGCGCCATCCAGGGCCAGGAACGACTCCGCGATCGAGAGCCGGCGATTGCTCGAGTCATCGAGCGAGCGCTCGAGCCACTGCACGGCCGCAGTGTCGAGCGCATTCTGCGGCATGCTCATCACGAAGCGGGCGAGGCCGCACGCGCGCTCACAGCGCATGGGGTTGCGCTTGTACGGCATGGCGCTCGAGCCGATCTGGTCCTGCTCGAAGGGCTCCTCGAGTTCCTTCAGGTTCGCAAGCAGGCGGATGTCGGTCGCGCACTTGTGAATGGCGGCAGCCGCGGTGGCCAGACTCGAGAGCACCTGCGCATCGACGACGCGCGTGTAGGTCTGTCCGCAGACTGGGTGCAGCCGTCCCTCGGGCCAGCCCAGGAGTTGCGCGAAGCGTCGCTCGAGTGCGTCGACCTTGGCCGGATCGTGGCCGCACAGCTGCAGGAAGCTCGCCTGCGTGCCGGTCGCGCCACGCAGCCCGCGCAGCGCAAGCATGTTGCGGCGGCGCTCAATGTCCTCAAGCGCCAGCGCCATGTCGTACGCCCAGAGGCACGCGCGCTTGCCCACGGTCACCGGCTGCGCCGGCTGGTAGTGCGTGAAGCCCAGGCACGGCAGCGCGCGGTGCGACGCGGCGAACCGCCCGAGCCGATCGATCGCGCGCGCGAGCTTCACGGCGATCAGGTCGAGCGCCTCGCGCATCAGGATCGCGTCGGCGTTGCAGACCACATCCTGGCTCGTGGCCCCGAGGTGGATGATCGCACGGGCTTCGGGCGCGGCATCGCCCAGCGTGTGGACATGCGCCATGACATCGTGGCGCAGGGTGCGCTCGTGCTTCGCGGCGGCCTCGAAGTCGATGTCATCGAGGTGTGCCCCGATTGCGGCGACCTGCGCAGCCGAGACTGGCAGGCCCAGTTCATGCTCGGCGGTCGCGAGGGCGTGCCAAATGCGTCGCCATGTGCTGAACTTGCGTTGTGCACTGAAGAGCGAGCGCATCTCGCGGCTGGCGTTGCGTTCCTCGAGCGGGCTGCGATAGCCGGTGTGCATGGAGTCGTTCATGGTGCCTTGGCGGCGTGGCCGCCGATCCTGTTCTCGGTGCCCACACGAAGGCGGGCGATGTTGGAGCGGTGCTTCCAGATGACGAGCGCACCGAGGGCCGCGTTCACGGCAACCATCGGCCAGATGCCCTCGATCGACCAGCCAGTGGGTGTGCGTGCGTTCCACGCCAAGGTTGCCGCCGGAAGTGCCGCGGCAGCCACGATCGAGGCCAGCGACACATAGCGCGACACGAGCACGGTGATCAACCACAGCGCGAACGCCGCGAGCACCGGCACGCCGACGGCGGGCCAGATCGCGCAGAGCCCACCGAAGATCGTGGCCACGCCCTTGCCGCCCTTGAAGCGGATCCATGGGCTGAACATGTGACCGAGCATGGCCGCGGCGGCGATCCCGATCCAGGCGAACTGCACGCCCGGGGCGAGCTCGGCTGCAGGCTTGCCCCAGAGTCCCGCCTGCGTTCCCGCGATCGCCACCGGCACGAAGCCCTTGAGGAAATCGAGTGCGAAGCAGAGGAGGCCCCACGGGCGACCGAGGACCCGACCCACATTGGTGGCTCCCGGGTTGCGGCTGCCCTCCTGCATGATGTCATGACCGCGTGCGCGAGCGATCAGCACGCCGAAGGGCACGCTGCCGCATGCACACGCGACCAAGGCCATCAGGAGCATGCCGTGATCCTACGGCAGGGCGAGCGGGCCTTCAGGAACGCCAGAGTTCGCCAAGCCCGCGGTGCACGGACCATCGATTGGTCGTGGTGCGCAGCTCCGCGGCGAAGCCCATCGCCACCAGGGGTGGTCCCTCGAGTTCGGCCTCGAGCCCATCCGCATCGATCCAGAGGTGCAGCAGCGTCACCCCTTGCCGCTCCGCGAGCGCCTCGGCAGCTGCGCGCACGGTCTCGCGGACCTCGTGGTCGGCGAGTGAGCGGGGCAGGGCGTGGAGCGCCACCGCGGCCATGGTTCAGAAGACGGCGCTGGGCTCGCGCGAGGCGCGCGCTGCCGGGGAGGCGTCGCCGAAGCTCGTGCCGATCGCGCGCGCCGCCGACACGAGCGGATGGTCGACCGGCACCAGACGCTGCTTGCCGGCCGAGGCCCTGAGGTCGATGTCGCAGAACAGGTTGTTCTGGCGCACCACCAGCCGGTTGCGCGCGCCGTCCATGAGCATGGCGATGGCGTGGTAGCCGAAGTGCGTGGCCAGGATGCGATCGGCCGCGATCGGCGTTCCCCCACGCACGATGTGGCCGAGATTCGTGCTGCGCACATCCGCCGTGGTGCGCTTGGCGAGTTCCTTCGCGACCCAGGTGCCGATCCCGCCAAGACGCACCGGATCGTGGCTGGTGGGATCGATCTGGCGGATGACCTGGCTGCCGCCCTTGGGCATGGCGCCCTCGCCGACGGCAATGATCGCGAAGCCCGGACCGTCGCCCACGCGACGCTGGACGAACTCGCACATGTGGTCGAGCTCGAAGGGGATCTCGGGGATCAGGATGATGTCACTGCCGCTCGCCACGCCTGCGGTCAGCGCGATCCAGCCCGCGTTGCGGCCCATGACCTCGCACACCATCACGCGGTGGTGGCTGTCGGCAGTCGAGTGCAGCTTGTCGAGCGCCTCGGTGGCGGTCGCCACGGCGGTCAGGAAGCCGAAGGTGATCTCCGTTCCATGCAGGTCATTGTCGATCGTCTTGGGCACACCGATGATGTTGATGCCTGCATCGACCAGGCCCGTCGACGCGGCCATGGTGCCGTCGCCGCCGATCACCACGACCGCGTCGAGGCCGTGACGTTCGATGGTGGCGATGCACTGCTGCGTGCAGTCGGCGAGGATCGGCGAACCGTCGGCGTTGCGGCCGATCGACCACTGGCGCGGATTGCACCTGTTGTTGGTGCCCAGGATCGTGCCGCCGCGCGTGAGGATGCCCGAGACATCGGCAAAGCTCAACGGCCGCAGGCGGTCCTCGATCAAGCCCTGAAAGCCGTCCTCGATGCCGATGATCTGGATGCCGTGCTGGAGCATGGCGGTCTTGGCGACCGCGCGGATGACGGCATTGAGCCCGGGGCAGTCGCCGCCGCCGGTGAGGATGCCGATGCGCTTGATCTGGGACGGGCTCATGGGAGTCCGGCGATGGTAGCGGGAGGAACGATCGCCTTCGCTACCATCGCGCTCATTCCATGGAGGAGTCCATCGTGAGTGAGCAGTCCTCGGGCGAGCATGACGATCCATCGGTCCTCGTAGCCGCACGCCGGGCGAAGCTCGAGCGCCTGCGCACGGAACTTGGCATCGAGCCGTTCGGGCAGCGCGTGGACGGCATCGTGCCGCTCGCGCAGGCCCGCGCCGCCTTCGATGAAGCCGCGCATGCGGGATACCAGGATGCCGTGAAGGCTGCCAAGGCCGATCCCTCGGTCCGCCTGGAGGACCGGCGCGCGGCGGTGACGGTTGCCGGCCGCGTGGTGCAGCACCGCGACATGGGCAAGCTCGTCTTCTTGTGGTTGCGCGACCAGTCGGGTGACTTGCAGATCAGCGTGTCCAAGGCGAGTGTCCCCGAAGCGGCCTTCACGGTCGCTTCCATGGCCGACTACGGCGACCTCCTCAGCGTGACCGGTCGCGTCGGCCGCACCAATCGCGGCGAAACCTGCGTGTGGGCCGATGGCGTCACCATGCAGTGCAAGAGCCTCGAGCCGCCGCCGGGCAAGTGGCACGGGCTCTCCGACGATGAGACCCGCTATCGCCGCCGCTATGTCGATATGTACGCCAACCCGGCCACGGTGCGCACATTCCAGTTGCGCTCGCGCATCGTCAGCGCGATCCGCCGCTTCATGGAAGGGCGCGGCTACCAGGAGGTCGAGACCCCGATGATGCAGGCGATGGCCGGCGGCGCTGCGGCGCGCCCGTTCGCCACGCACCACAACGCGCTCGACATGCAGCTCTTCATGCGCATTGCGCCGGAGCTGTACCTCAAGCGCCTGCTCGTGGGCGGCTTGCCCAAGGTCTTCGAGATCAACCGCAATTTCCGCAATGAGGGCGTGGACCGCAGCCACAACCCCGAGTTCACCGCGATGGAGGCCTACGAGGCCTTCGGCGACTACATGACCATGCTCGAGACCGTCGAGAGCCTCGTGCATGCGGTCGCCTGCGATGTCGCGGGCGTGCCCGAGGGCAGCAAGGTGGCGTTGCCGTTCGGTGACCTCGTCATCGACTATGCCAAGCCGTTCCGGCGCGTGCGGTATGAGGAACTCTTCCGGGAGGCTCTCGGCTTCGACATGGAGGACGAGGCGCGCGTGCGCTCGACCGCGAAGCAACTGCACCACGGGGGCTCCGCGACCAAGGACCACTGGCTCCTGGTCAGCGAGCTCTTCGAGGAGAAGGCCGAAGCCCTGCTCGATCCGTCGAAGCCCACCTTTGTCCTCGACTATCCCAGCGCGATCAGTCCGCTGACGCGCCCGAACCGCAACCGGCCGATGATTGCCGAGCGGTGGGACCTGTTCGTTGCCGGCATGGAGATCGGCCCGGCCTACACCGAGCTCAACGATCCCGACATCCAGCTCGCCAAGTTCACCGAGCAGATCAAGGGTGCCGACGAGGAGGAGAGCACCTTCCGCACGCTTGACGAGGACTTCATCACGGCGCTGCGCGTGGGCATGCCGCCCGCGGGCGGCATGGGCATGGGCATCGACCGCCTGGTCATGCTGCTCTCGAACAGCCAGTCGATCCGCGATGTCATCCTCTTCCCCCTCATGCGCTCGGAGTGATGGGCATGCACGCCCATCAGGTCACCGTCACCCGCTCCATCGTCCGTCCACTGTCCAAGGGTTCATCGCCATGAGTCCGACCTGTCGCCAACTCGTCCGCTCGATCGCCCTCATCGCCGTCACCCTCGTGGTCCACCCGGCATCCGCAGGCTGGGCCACGCTCGAGGAAGCGTGGTACTCGATGACCCTCGGTGGCCAGCCCTGCGGCCACTTGCGCACGGTCCTGCAACAGGATGGAGATCTCTTCCGAACGCTGTCCGAATCGACGCTCAGCATCGGTCGCGCCGGCGCTTCGGTCACGGTGTCGGTTTCGTCGACCTTCGACGAGCGGGCGGACCACACGCCCGTGGCTGCGTCGCTCACGCAGTCGATGGGTGGAGCTCCCAGCACGACCGAATGGGCCTTCTCGCCCACGGGCATCGAGGTCAAGGCGCAGCAGGGCGGTCGGGCGACCACCTCGACCAAGCCCTTGCCGCCGGCAGGCTGGCTGACACCGCGCGCCGCGGATGCCCTTCGCAAGAAGGCCCTGAAGGATGGCTTGGCCATCGTCGAGTTCACGACGATCGATCCCCAGAACGGCACGGCACCGATGACCGTCAAGAGCCAGCGCACGGGCACAGGACCCCTGACGGTTGATGGCAAGCAGATGGCCGGAACCACATGGACCACGCGCACATCGCTCCTGCCGATCGACACCATCGAGGAGTACGACGCCGCTGGCCTGATGGTCCGCCAGGTCACGCCGATGGCGCTGGGCAAGATCGAAGCCGTGCTCACCACGAAGGAGAAGGCACTCGGAGGAGGCGGTGCGGCTGGTGCGCCCGCAGCACCGGCTCCCGAACTGCTCGTGGCGAGCTTCATCCAACTTGATGCATCCGTACCCGACCTGGATTGCGCCCAGATCGTGGTCTGGGATCTGCGCACCAAGGACGGCTCGCCGCTCGACCTGCCCGATGCGGGAGGGCAGACGACGAGCCAGATCGAGCGCGGCGAACGCATCACCGTACGCCGGGATGGCACGACGCCGGCACCGCAGGGTGATGCGCTGAAGGAGTTCCTCGAGCCAAGCCAGATGTGCGATACGAACGACGCCCGCCTCAAGGCGCTGGCCAGACGCGCGCTGCGCGGCAAGGATGGTGCGTCGACCGCCGAGCGAGCCGAGGCACTGCGTGCATTCGTGCTCGAGTACATCGAACACAAGGACCTCGGCTCGGCCTTCGCGAGCGCGAGCGATGTCGCGCGGTCCAAGTCGGGCGACTGCAGCGAGCATGCGACGCTGCTGACCGCACTCCTGCGATGCGCGGGCATCCCTGCACGCGGTGCCACCGGACTCGTCTATGCCGACAGCTTCGCCGGCGGCAAGCATGTCATGGGCTGGCACATGTGGACGCAGGCCGTGATCGATGGCGCCTGGGTCGATCTCGATGCCACCCGGTCAGACTGTGCGTTCGATGGCGGCCACATCCTGACTGCGGTCACGGCGCTCGGCGATGGGGGACTCGGCAGCGATCTGGGCAATGTCGTCGCCCTCATGGGCAACCTCGCGGTCGAGGGCGTTGAAGTCGGCGGTGCGCGGAAGCCTGCACCGTGAGCCTGTCGCAGTGGCCGAGCGAGGTGCCGAGCATTCCAGCGCGTGACGCCGCGGGCCACAAGGGAACCTTCGGACGAGTCCTCGTCGTCGGCGGCTGCATGCAGTTGCCTCGGATCATGGTGGGCGGCCCGGCGCTCGCTGCGCTTGGCGCACTCCGATCAGGATGTGGACTGGTGGAGCTTGCCATGCCTGCACCGATCGTCGTGGCGGGACTCACGATCACCCCGTCCGCCGTGGGTCATGCGATCGAGTTCGATGCACTCGGTGCGCCCACGCCCCATGCGCTGCAGGCGCTTGCCGCTTGCGCGGCGCGCGCCGATGCCGTGGTCTGCGGTCCCGGGCTTGGTGAGCAGGCCGCGCCGATCGTGCGGTCGATCATCGTGTCGTCCATGCGGCTCGTCCTCGATGCAGACGCCCTCAATGCGCTCGCGTCGACACCGGATCTGTGCGCCGGGCTGCGTGCGCGCACTCCCGGATCCACCGTGCTGACGCCTCATGTCGGCGAGGCGGGGCGACTGGCGCGTGGGTGCGGACTCCCCGAACTCGCCACCGCCGCCGATCTGGCCAAGGCCCTTGGTGCTGTCGTCGTCCTCAAGTCGCACGAGACCTCGATCGCGGATCGCGCTCAAGCATGGTCTGTGCGTGCGGGAACGAGTGCACTGGCCACGGCCGGCTCCGGTGATGTGCTCGCCGGCATGGCCGCGGGGCTCTGGGCCCAGCAACCCGAGTGCCTGGCGTTCGACCTCGCCCGGCAGGCGGTGTGCCTGCACGGCTTGGCCAGCGTGCAGTGGAGCGGGGCGCATGGTCATGCCGGTCTCCTGGCACAGGACCTTGCCTCAGCGATTCCCGCCGAACTCGAGCGCTGGCGGCACCGTGGCACGCCCACCCCGCGGTAGCCTTCTCGGGTTCCCCATCCAGGATCCACCATGCCCGACCGCCCCCATGTCAAGATCAAGGACATCCAGCCTGGCGCTGCCATCGCAGGCGTCTACGGCCTCCAGAACCCCCAGGTGGGCAACACCCGCATGGGCAAGCCCTTCTTCAAGACGATCCTGCGCGATGCCACCGGCGAGGTGCCGGCGCGCCTGTGGACCTTCGAAGAGTCCCGGCTGCCCGAGGTCTCGCGCACCGGCTTTGCGTGGGTCACTGGCCGCAGCGAAACCTACCAAGGCTCGATCCAGATCATCCTCGAGGCCGTCGAACCAGTCGAGGTCGACGCCGCCGATCTGGTGAACCTGCTCCCGAGCACGCCGCGCAGCATCGATGGCATGTTCGCTCGCGTGAAGGAGTTGTTGCGTACGCTCGAGCATCCCGGCATGCGCGCACTTGCCGATGCCTATCTCGGTGATGCCGCGCTGATGGAGGGGTTCTGCCGTGCACCGGCTGCAGTCAGTGTGCATCACGCCTTCATCGGCGGTCTGCTGCAGCACACGCTGCAACTGCTGGAACTCGCCGATCGGATGCTGCCCCTGTACCCCGAGCTCAATCGTGACCTGGTCCTGATGGGGCTCTTCCTCCATGACCTGGGCAAGGTCTGGGAGCTCGATTGGGAGCGTGGGTTCAGCTACACCGTCGATGGCAACCTCGTCGGGCACATCGTGCGAGGTGCGGTGGTCCTCGAGACGAAGGCAGCTGTTGTGCGACGCGGCGGCGCCGACCTGCCGCGCGAGGCGGTCCGGGTGCTCATCCACATCGTGCTGAGCCATCACGGCCTGCCTGAGCACGGTGCAGCCAAGCTGCCGAGCACGCCCGAGGCCATCTTCGTGGCGCAGTTGGACAACCTCGATGCGAAAACCTTCGTCGCCATCAGCCAGGCTGACCGTGGCTCGATGCGCGCCGGCATGGCCGACTTCACCGATCGTGTCTGGTCGCTCGACACCCGGATCTACCGACCCGATCCGTTGAACATGCCGGCCACCGTGCCGGCGTCGTGAAGCAGTGCTGGCCAGGTACGGTCTGCCGTGAGCGCGATGGCTCGACGGTGGGCGCGGGCCGGCGTGCGTTGGCGCAGGTCATCCAGTTCCAAAGCATGGCGTGAGCGGAGCGACTCGACGAAGTCGCGCATGGCGCCGAAGGCCGCGCGCTTCGCGGTCGATCCGGCGGGTTCACGCTGCATCGCCGCGAGCATCATGCGCCGCTCACCGAGCGCACGGCCAGAAGGGTCGAGCAGTTCCGGATTGGTCCACGCCCGTCGGAACAGGTCGACCGATGGCACGCCCAGGCTGGGCAGCGGCAGCAGTTCCGTGGTCGTGGCGACTGAGTACGGGCCCGGGCGCACCCCGATCCACGCGGCCCACCATGCATCGCCCGCCCGTTCATAGGTGGCCCCGCCGGTTCCGTGCACGAATCTCGACAGCAGCAGCCGCAGCAGCCCGCTGGCCACAAAGGCGCGCGGCAGAATCGGCTCACCGCGTGAGCGCGCTTCGCGCACGGATGCCCCGGTGGCGCGCTGTCGCAGTCCACCCTTGCCCTTCAGCCAGAGGGGAAGCTCGCTCCGGTCACCGCGCTCGGCCAGAGGCGTGGCGGCGCGCGGTGCATGCGCGAGCGATGCGTTGAAGGCCGCTGCGCACGCGGCCGGGTCCGAGAGCATCAGGTCGACGACAGCATGGCCCACGGCGGTGGTCGTCAGCGATGAGGTGGTGATCGTGACCGCGCACGGCCGTGCGCCGAGCGATGCGAGCACGCGTTGGTTCGCCAGCGCTGCCTGCACGGCCACGCTTGGTGCATCAGCATGCTGCTCGAGCGCGTCGAACCACGCCTCGAGGCGGTCGCCGATCCACGGCAGCGCCCATTCGACGCCAGCGCGTTGTTCCCGCCCGGTCGGCTGCTTCACGGCAGGCATCCACGCCGTTGCAGAGCCAGCGATCGATGGCCCCCAGTGCACCAGCAGTCCATCGACGAGCCCACCCCGCATGATCGGGGCGCGCACCGCCGTTGCATCATCGTTCGCGTCGTGGTCCACGATCGCGTGCACGCTCAGTCCGGGCGGCGCACCTCGGAGCACGGCTGCTTGCTTGGCGAGGATCCCCATGTGCCATGCGCCTGCCGAGTGACCGAAGCCATGCGCACCGACAGCGATCCCAAGTTGACGACGGCTCTCATCCAGGCATCCCGCGAGCGGTCCCGGCTCGGCCCCGCGAGCGTCGCCTCCGCGGGCGCCTTGATCCGGTTGGTCGGCTGACGGATGGCTCGTGCGGTCCATCGCTCTCGTGCCAGTCAGGCAAGCCGAAGCACGGCGGGGCGCACGGCCGGCTGGTTGGGCCGGGTCAGCGCATCGACCCGTCGGAGTTCATCCATCCGTGCGAGTTCGCGTGCCATCGTGGCTCGGTAGGTCGCCAGGCGGTGCGACGGATCGTCGAGTCCGTTGCCGAAGGTTCGGTTCAGGTCCACATACACGCATGAGACCGGGAGCTCGCTCACGCGCAGTCCCAGCGCGGCGGCCTGGACCCAAAGCTGCAGCGGGAAGTCGTAGCCGGTCACATCGAACTGCAGCCGTGCCATCGCCTCGGTGCGGTGCGCCTTGAAGCCGCAGAAGGAGTCGGTGAGCGACCAGTGCAGGGCCGCGTTCAGTTCCGCCGTGATGATCCGGTTGATCCGCCGCCGGTCAGGCGGTGGTGCGTTGCCGTCCGGCAGGAGGTAGCGAGAGCCGCTCACGATGTCCGCATGGTCGTCGGCGATCGCGCGAAGGAAGTCAGGGATGAACCTCGGCTCGTGCTGCTCATCGCAGTCCATCGTGATGATCCAGTCGTAGCGGTGCGCGGCCGCGAAGGCGAACGCATCACGCAACGATTGCCCGTAGCCCTGGTTGACGGGATGACGGATGCAGTGCACGGGTTGCTGCGCGATGAGCCGCGGCGTGTCGTCGGTGCTGCCGTCATCCACCAGCAGGATGTCCAGTCCGTACGCCCGGACCGCGCTGAGCACGCTGTCGAGATGTGCCGCCTCATTGTGGGCGGGGATGGCGATGAGGATTCGGGGTGCTGGGCGCATGGCGTGGTCTTCGTCGCTCCGGGACCTTGGTTTCGGGGAAGAGCGTGGCGAGTGCACCTTAGGGGCGCACGACCGTCCCTTGGAGGTCCCGTACGAACTCGTGGTTGGATTCGCGCAGGCGCAGCCCGAACACCCGGACCAGGTCGCTGGTGCGCTCGGCCACCGGGCCGACCCCCGGGAGCACATAGAACTCCGAGACATGGATGGCCTGCGCACTGGTCATGGTGGACTCGAACCGGACCTTGATCACCTGCACGACAGTCGGTCCGGTGGGCAGTTCGGCGAGCACTGCGCCGCCATGTTCGATCGTTCGTCGCGATGGACCTTGCGTGCGGGACTCGCCACTCTTCAAGTAGGTCACCCGCATCTGCGCCTCGGCAGCGACGATCTCGCCCGGCGCCAGGCGTGCGGGTGCCATGCCGAGCGCCGGCGAGAACTCGCTGCGCGAACGATCCCCGATGGCGTCGACGGATTCCAGGAACCAGCGACCCTCTTCATCACGGATGTAGCGCTTGAGTTCGTCGCCGATGCCATCGACCTCCATGGCACCGACCTCGGGAAATCGCTCGGTGAGTGCTCGTCCCGATGCCACCTCGACCCACTGCTCGGGCGGCCGACCGCGTCCCATGATCTCGTCACCCGTCAGGGCAACGGCGTGCTTGGCGTCGAGCGGTGACGCCCTGAACGCGTAACTCGCCTTCGGGGGCGTACACCCCAAGAGCGCGAACGCGCCCACGGAGCACGCGGCCATCATGACCCACGGTCGGTGTGGTGCACTGGCCGTCATCGGATGGGGAGTCCCGCAGCATTCCACCGCGCCTTGATGTCATCCTGTGTCGAGAGCTCGGTCGTGGTGCCATCGGCCTCGAGGCGCTTCACGAGCAACCCATTGGCATCGAACCACGACCGCTCGACCGGCTTGTCACGGCCAGGCTGGGATTCGAGCAGCCACCGCGTGCCGTCACGCGTCCAGCGGTCCTGGCGGATCGGCAGTTGCGCCAAGCGTCCGTCATAGGTCGCCACGCCGAACTCGCCCGTGAACGATCCATCGCGCGGCAGCAACCGGCCGAGGTGCCAGAGTTCTCCCTGCGACAGGTAGTAGTTGGGGTCCGGCTCCCACTCGAGCTCGGTGCCGTCGGGAATGCGCGCGCTGGTCGTCATCACATGCAGCACCGGCACCGGCTGGGCGGCCGTCGGCGGCGGTCGAATCCCGGTCTCGGCGAAGCTCCGAGCCTTCTTGCCGAGGCGGTCCGTTGCGATGGCAGACCAGCTCTCGCTCTGGCGGTCCCATGCAGTCCAGAAGCGTGCTGCGGTGTCGGTGAATGCGCCATCCTTGACGCTCAGCACCGTGCGCGACTGGATCTCCGTCAGCAGCCCCTCGTCGCGATCGATGCCTGCAAACCGTTGGGGATCCCTGCTCGGGTCGACCTCGCCACGAAGGCCGGGCCGAGAGGAGAGCGTCATGTAGCCGATCTCGGCAGGGCGCCCATCAGCATCAAGACGATGGATGCGGAACCAGCGCGGTGCAGGGGATGCCGCCGCACGCAGGCGATCAGGGTTGATGCGCTCGAGCAGTTCCGACCCGGCCTTCAATCGTTCGACCTGCCGCACCGCGATGGCATCGCGATCGGCAAAGTCCCAGTTGGTGAAGAAGTCCTTCAAGGTCGCGCGCACGGTTGGGAAGTCGAGCGCACTCGAGACCACGCTGCACACCAAAAATTGGCTCGGTGCCATCTGCACGAGGTACCAACCGGTGATGGCGGTCGTTGACTCGTCCAGCGGCACACTGGCATAGAAGAGGCGCCCGTCGCGCTCGCCGCAGGGGAGCAGCTCATTCGAGAGGATCGTGGGCTTCTGCCCCCGGCCCTGCATCGCCAGCAGGTGGTCGGTCACGAGCGATTCGCAGGTCGCATCGAGTTCGCTCGGCACGAGGATCGACAGTCGGCACCGATAGCGCGGCGGATCCTGCTGGTCGTCCATCACGAAGGCCGGGGTCGCACTCTGCATGTCAGGTGCAAAGACGGCACCCTTCGGCTGGTGCAGGGTCATGCCGAGCGACTCGATGGCGGTCGCCTTGGCCTCGAGTGTGGCTGGCACGGCATCGGGCTTGGCTGCAGGTGTCTTGTTCTCGGACTCAGGAGCTCCAGGTGGCCTTCGGTCTGGAGTTATGGGATCACCAGACGCCGGTGGGGTGGGTTTGGCGCTGCCTTTGCCGGATGGAAGTGGCTTCTGTGCATCGCCCGATGGCTTGTCGGGCGTCTGTCGTGAGGATGCAGGTGGTGGCTTCGCAGGCGCGCCGCCTTGCGTCGCTCCCTTCGAGGAGCTCTGCGCCAGAGCACTGCCGCAGATCGCCAGAACGCCTGCGATCTCGCATGTCCTCATAACGAAAGCGCTTGCCATCGCAGCATCCTATTCACTTCGCTTTCACCTTCAACCCACATTGACAGATTGCGTGAGATCGCTACTCTTGCCGATTCCCCCAATCGGACGGGACTTCCCCGCAGCGTCCGGTAGGTGCTCGAGTCTGCAGGGTAGCCATCGTACGAACCCAAAGTCCAAGGCACGAACGATTATGCACGGACGGATCCGAATCCGGATGGAAGCCTACGACCACCAGGTGCTCGACGCGAGCGCCAAGGAGATTGTCGAGCAGGCCAAGATCAGCGGCGCGCGCGTCGCTGGTCCCGTTCCGCTTCCCACGCGCCGCGAGACCTACACCGTCAACCGCTCGCCGTTCATCGACAAGAAGTCGCGTGAGCAGTTCGAGATCCGCACCCACAAGCGCATCATCGACATCACCGAACCCAATGCGCGCACCATCGATGCGCTGAACCGCCTCGTCGTTCCCGCTGGAGTCTTCGTCAAGATCAAGGCGTAACCGAACTACCCTGTCATCCGGCGACCTGCTCGCCGGGGTGTCCTGCAAGGGCCAAGTCCAAGCGACCTCTGGCCAGTCCCTGAACCGAGCATCAAGCCATGCCAGCCATCATCGGAAAGAAGATCGGAATGACCCGCTACTTCACCGCCGACGGGAAGAACATCCCCGTCACCGTGATCCAGGCCGGTCCCTGCGTCGTGACGCAGGTCAAGACCAGCGAGACCGATGGCTACGCCGCCGTGCAATTCGGGTTCGAGGAACTGGCCGCCCGCAACTCCAGCATGCCTGTCATCGGCCACGATGCCAAGGCCGGCAGCGATCCGCTGCGCGTGCACCGCGAAGTCCGTTGCGACAGCGATGACGAAGCCAAGGGCTTCGAACTCGGCCAGCGCATCGATGCGAGCTGCCTCGACGGCATCAAGTTCGTCGATGTGATCGGCACCAGCAAGGGCAAGGGCTTCACCGGTGCCATGGTGCGGTGGAACTTCAAGGGCCTCTGCGCCAGCCACGGCACCGAGCGCAAGCACCGCTCGCCGGGCTCCATCGGCAGCCACGGCACTGACCGTGGCCACGGTGCGAAGATCAAGAAGGGCAAGAAGATGCCCGGTCACCTCGGCGACGAGCGCGTGACCGTCCGCTGCCTCGATGTGGTGTCGATCGACGCCGCCAAGAATCTCATCCTGGTCAAGGGCGCGGTGCCCGGGGCCAGCAACGGCTATCTGTTCATCCGAGCCAGCAACCGGCTCTACAAGCGAAAGGCGCACATCCAGGCCGGCACGTGACCTGGATGATCCCGCAGGCCTTGCTCACCTGACGCCCGGGCCACGGGCGCAGGCGGACCGGGAACCGCGAGATCGCGACAAGACTGTTGGACCTGAGTCAAGCCGGTCCGAGCCCTCGGTCGTGATTGGGGCAAGGCAGGCAAGGCGCATGGCGGGTCACCCCGCCGAAGGAAAGAACCATGATCGAACTTCCCATCTACAACAAGGAAGGCAAGCAGGTCGACTCGCTGAAGATCGACCCCGCCACGCTCGGCGGAGAGGTCCGCGTCGCGCTCCTCAAGCAGGCCTATGTCACGACCCACGGCAACCAGCGGCAGGGTTCGGCCCGAACCAAGAGCCGCGGTTCCGTCGAAGGCTCGACCCGAAAGCTCTACAAGCAGAAGGGCACCGGCAACGCTCGCGTCGGTGCATCGCGTGTGCCCAACCGCAAGGGCGGTGGTGTCGCCTTCGCGAAGACCCGCACCCGCGAGGACTTCCGCACCGAGCTCCCCAAGAAGATGCGTCGCCTGGCCAACCGCAACGCGCTGCTGGCCAAGCTGGTCGACAACGAAGTCAAGTGCATCGACTCGCTGTCGTTCAAGGCACCCAAGACCGCTGATTTCGCCAAGCTGATCCGCGCCGTCGGCGTCGATCGCACCTGCCTGGTCGCGCTCGCCGCCGGCAACGACAACGCCCTCAAGTCCGCCCGCAACCTGGCCGGCGTCGACTGCTGCAGCGTGGACCAACTCTGCGCGTACGGCCTGCTCAACCACCGCTACCTCGTGGTCGACAAGGCTTCGCTGCAGTCCTTCCTCGATGAGAGCGCCTTCGCCAAGGAGACCATGTGATGGAAGCCACCACCGTCATCCGTCGCCCGCTGCTGAGCGAGAAGGCGACCGCGTCCAACGAGGCCGCGAACCAGTATGTGTTCGAGATCGACCGTCGCGCCACCAAGACCGACGTGAAGAACGCGATCCAGGCCATCTACAAGGTCCGCGTGCTGGCTGTCCAGACGCAGAACCGTCGTGGCCGCGATCGCACCTACAAGTTCGGCCTGGTTCCCGCCAAGGTCACCAAGCGCGCGATCGTGCGCATCCACCCCGAAGACAAGATCGAGCTCTTCTGAGCCACGGAGCCTGAACGATGCCAATCCGCGTCTACAAGCGTGTCACCAACGGCCGGCGCAACGCCAGCGTGAACATTCACGCCGAAGTCACCAAGAAGCGCCCCGAGAAGAGCCTGCTCCGCCCGCTCCACAAGACCGGCGGCCGCAACTGCCAGGGCAAGCTCACCGTCATCCAGCAGGGCGGCGGCCACAAGCGCCGCTACCGCCTCATCGACTGGACCCGCAACAAGCTCGATGTGGTGGCCAAGGTCATCGGGATCGAATACGACCCGAACCGCTCCTGCCACATCGCGCTGGTCGAGTATCCCTGCGGCGAGCGTCGCTACATCCTCGCTCCCAAGGGCCTGACCGCCGGTGACACCGTCACCAGCAGCAAGAGCGGCATCGATCCTCGCCCGGGCAACTGCATGCCGTTGGCCCATGTTCCCGCCGGCATGGATGTGCACAATGTCGAGATCATTCCCGGCCGCGGCGGCAAGCTCGTGCGCAGCGCCGGCATGGCGGCCCGCCTCTCCAACAAGGAAGGCCGCTGGGGCACGCTCGTCATGCCGTCTGGCGAAATCCGCCAGGTCAGCCTGGAGTGCCGCGCGACCATCGGTGCCGTCGGCAACCCCGACCACGCCAATGTCGTCCTCGGCAAGGCCGGCCGCGCCCGTTGGCTCGGTCGTCGTCCGCGCACCCGCGGCGTGGCCATGAGCCACCACCAGCACCCGCACGGTGGTGGTGAAGGCCGTTCGAAGGGCGGCCAGGAGCCGACCAACGCATCAGGCACGCAGGCCAAGGGCGGTCGTACCCGCCGCTATGGCAAGTCCAGCGACAAGCGCATCCTGCGCCGTCGCTTCAGCCGCCGCTACGGCCAGCTCAAGCTCTGAACCACAGGACACCCGAACCATGTCACGATCACTGAAGAAGGGCCCGTTCGTCGATGAGAAGCTCTACCGCAAGGTGGAGAAGGCCTCGGGCGGCACCAAGCGCACCGCGATCAAGACCTGGTCGCGCGCCTGCACCATCGTTCCCGAGTTCGTCGGGTTCACGTTCCAGGTCCACAACGGCCGCAAGTTCATCGATGTGTACTGCACCGAGGACATGGTCGGCCACAAGCTGGGCGAATTCTCGCTCACGAAGACCTTCAAGGGACACACCAACAAGAAGGAAGGCATCGAGGAAGGCACCAAGGACTGATCGCGGTCCGCCGAGGACACCACCATGGCATACAAGGCATCACACAAGTTCTGTCGCATCGCGCCGCGCAAGGCCCGTCTGGTCGCTGACCTGATCCGTGGCCGCGGTATCGCCGATGCACTGACCGAGCTCCAGTTCTCCAAGCGTCGCGGTGCCTACTTCGTGCAGGGCGTGCTCAAGAGCGCCATCGCGAACGCCGAGCAGGCCAGCGCCGACATCGCGCGTCTGGTCGTCGTCGAGAGCCGTGTCGACGAAGGGCCGACCATCAAGCGGTTCCAGCAGAAGGACCGCGGTCGCGCACACCCGATCATGAAGCGCACCAGCCACATCATCGTGGCGGTGGACATCAAGTAACCGGAGCACCACATGGGACAGAAAGTTCATCCGTTCGGTTTCCGCGTCGGCGTCACCGAAGCCCACAAGAGCCGCTGGTTCGCCCCCAAGGCGCTCTTCGGCGAGCTCTTGGTCGAAGACCACAAGATCCGCGCGTACATCGACAAGCGTCTCAATCGCACGCCGCCCTTCGCTGCGGTGAGCGACATCCACATCGAGCGCACCCGCGAGGAACTCACGGTCATCATCAAGACCGCGCGTCCCGGCCAGGTGCTGGGCCAGAAGGGTGCCAGCCGCGAGCAGCTCGTCAACGAACTCCAGGCGCTCACCGGCCGCAAGGTCGCGGTGCAGGTCGTCGAGGTCCGCAACCCGGAAATCGATGCCAAGCTCATCGCCGAGACCATGGGCGAGCAGCTGAAGAAGCGCGCGAACTTCCGCCGCGTGCTGAAGCAACGCTGCGAGAACGCCATCCAGAACGGTGCCAAGGGGATCCGCATCCTCCTGTCGGGCCGCCTCGGCGGCGCCGAAATGAGCCGCCAGCTCGACTCGCGCCTGGGCAGCATCCCGCTGACCACGCTGCAGGCGCATGTCGACTATGCCGTCGCCCACTCATCCACCACCTACGGCGTCATTGGCGTGAAGGTGTGGGTGTTCAAGGGCCTGTACTCGAGCAACCAAGAAGAGGAATACCAATCGAAGGCTGCCGGCGGCCGTGCGCGCGCCCGCGGACGTCGCTGAGTGTTCCAACGACCAACGGACCCAGAGAGGACTGAACCATGGCCTTGATGCCAAAACGAGTCAAGCACCGCAAGATGCAGCGCGGCAAGATGAAGGGCAACGCCACGCGCGGCAACTATGTCGCCTATGGCGACTTCGGGCTCCAGGCACTGGACACCCACTGGGTGAGCGGCCGCCAGATCGAAGCCGGCCGCATTGCCGCCCAGCACTTCCTGCGCCGCCAGGGCAAGTTGTACATCCGCGTCTTCCCGCACAAGTCCATCTCGAAGAAGCCGCTGGAAACCCGAATGGGTACCGGCAAGGCCGAAGTCGAGTTCTGGGCAGCCTGCGTGAAGCCCGGCACGATGCTGTTCGAGATCGCCGGCGTGTCCGAGGAGCTTGCCAAGCAGGCCCTCGCCCGCGTCGCCCACAAGATGCCCATCCGCTGCCGCTTCGTCGGCCGCCGGCTGGCCGTCTGACCCAGGACCAACCGAGGAACCAGACATGGAAGCCAAGGACATCCGCAAACTGACCGACGAGCAGCTCTCCGCCGAGGTGCAGGGGCTCAAGCGCCGCCTGTACGACCTCCGCGTGCAGACCATGGTCGAGAAGCTCAACGATCACTCGCAGTTCGGCAAGATCAAGCGTGACGTGGCCCGCCTGCTCACCGAGCAGAACACCCGCGCCGCCAGCAAGGAGACCGCCCGATGAGCCTGAAGAAGCCCCTGGTGCTGCCTGAGAACAGCCCACGCCTGGTGGGCGTGGTCGAGAGCGACCGCACCAACAAGACGCGCAAGGTCGTCGTGGCCTATGTGGCCAAGCACCCGCGCTACAACAAGTTCGTCCAGCGCCGCACCGTGCTGCATGTGCACGACGAGAACAACGAGAGCCGCCGCGGCGACCGCGTCGAGGTGGCCGAGTGCCGCCCCGTGTCCAAGACGAAGTCGTGGGCGCTCGTGCGCGTCGTCGAGCGCGCGCCGGTCGGTCTCGAATACACGCCAGAGGAGGCGGGCGCCTGACGCCCGGCAACTGACATGATCCAGAAGGAAACCAGGCTCGATGTCGCTGACAACAGCGGCGCCAGGGAAGTGATGGTCATCGGCGTGCTCGGCGCGAGCACCGCCCGAGGCCGCTTCCGCCGCCTCACCATGACCGTCGGCGACAAGATCGTCGTGGCCATCAAGAGCGCGATCCCCAACGGCGATGTGAAGAGCGGCGACAAGGCCAAGGCCGTGATCGTGCGCGCGTCGTATCCGGTGCGCCGCGACGACGGCAGCTACGTGCGCTTCGACACGAACGCCTGCGTGCTGATCGACGACGACGGCAACCCGCGCGGCACCCGCATCTTCGGTGCGGTCGCCCGTGAGCTTCGCGAGAAGAACTACATGAAGATCGTCAGCCTTGCGACGGAGGTGGTCTGATGCCAGCGCACGTGAAGAAGGGTGATGTCGTCATCGTCACCGCCGGCGATGACAAGGGCAAGACCGGCGAGATCGTCTCGGTCGACACCAAGGCCAGTCGGGTCGTGGTGCGAGGCGTGAACATCCACAAGCGCCACCTGAAGCCCACCCAGGGCCGTCCGAAGGGCGCGATCGTCGAGATGGAACTGCCCATCCACATGAGCAATGTGAGCCCGGTTGTCGACGGCAAGCCCACCCGCGTGCGCTTCGCCACGAAGGCCGACGGCTCGAAGGTGCGCGTGGCGGCCCGCAACGGCGCCGAACTCTCCACGCTGCACGGTCCCCGCACCACCAAGAAGGCCAAGTGAGCCCCGGAGCCACCACCATGCCTCACGCCGTTCCATCCACCCCGACCCCCCGGCTGCAGCAGCTGTTCGTCGAGACCGTCACGCCGAAGCTCATGAAGGAGTTCGGCCTGATCAATGTCAACCAGGCGCCCACGATCGAGAAGATCGTCATCAATGTCGGCGTGGGCAAGCAGCTCGAGAACCAGAAGCTCAAGCCCGAGTACCGCGACACGGTCATCGGCACGCTGAAGACCATCAGCGGCCAGAAGCCGATCATGGTGCTCGCCAAGAAGAGCGTGAGCAACTTCAAGGTGCGCGAAGGCGCTCCGAGCGGCTTCATGGTCACCCTGCGCCGCGAGCGCATGTGGTCGTTCATGGATCGCTTCATCAACCTGGCCACGCCCCGCATCAAGGACTTCCGTGGTCTCGGCGACCGCGCCTTCGACAAGGGCGGCTCGTACTCCTGCGGCCTGACCGAGCAGTCGGTGTGGCCCGAGATCAACATGGCGAATGTCAACTTCAGCCATGGCATGAACATCAACATCGTGTTCCGCAACAGCAACCCCAAGATGAGCCGCTTCGCCCTCGGTGAGCTCGGCATGCCCTTCGAACGGCGTGACGAGCACGGCAAGCGCATCGCCTGACCAACGAAGGATCAACCATGGCAAGCAAGCGCACCTTCGCCCGAATGAAGCAGACCCCCAAGTTCAGCACTCGCAAGCGCAATCGCTGCGAGCTGACCGGCCGCGCCCGCGGCTTTTACCGCAAGTTCCGCATCAGCCGCATCATGCTCCGCGAGCTGGCCCTCCAGGGCCTCATCCCGGGCATGCGCAAGGCGAGCTGGTGATCGACACCGAACCCAGGAGCAACACATGAGCCTCCAAGACCTGACTGCCGACATGCTCACCCGCATCCGCCATGCGGTGAAGCAGAACCGCAAGAGCGTGACCTGCCTGAACAACAAGCTGAACCGCGGCATCCTCCAGGTGCTCGTGGACGAGGGCTACCTCGGCGGCTTCGAGGTCGTCGATGACGGCCGGCAGGGCGTGCTCCGCATCGCCCTGAAGTACGGCGAGCGCGGCGAGAGCTTGATCCACCGCCTCGAGCGCGTCTCGAGCGTGGGTTGCCGCATCTACAAGGGCTGTGACTCGCTGCCGCGTCCGCAGCAGGGCCTCGGCATCGCCATCGTGAGCACGAGCCGCGGTGTGATGAGCGACCGCAAGGCGCGCGAGATGCGCGTCGGCGGCGAAGTCGTGGTCACCGTCAGTTGAACCACCGGAACAACAGGAGCGAACCATGTCACGCATCGGAAAGAAGTCGATCCAAGTCCCCGGCGGGGTGAAGGTCGCGGTCAACGCCGCCAGCCGCACCGTCAGCATCGAAGGGCCCAAGGGCAAGTCCAGCTTCGTCCACCGTCCCGAGGTGAAGGTGGCCTTCAGCGAGGCCGACAAGGCCATCACCTGCACCATCGACGACCCGGCGAAGATCGACCTGGGCAACCGCCGCGCGTATTGGGGCACCACCCGAGCGACCCTGAACAACATGGTCGCCGGCGTCACCAAGGGCTACGAGCGCAAGCTCGAGATCGTCGGCGTCGGTTGGGATGCCAAGGTCGCCGGCAAGAAGATCACCCTCAAGCTCGGCTATGCCGACCCGATCGAGCTCGCCATCCCCGATGGCCTGACCGTGGCCGTCGACCAGGGCGTGAATGTCACGATCACCGGCATCGACCGCCAGAAGGTCGGTGCCTTCGCTGCGCTCGTCCGCAGCAAGCGCAAGCCGGAACCGTACAACGGCAAGGGCGTGAAGTACTCCGACGAAGTCATCCAGCGCAAGCAGGGCAAGGCCTTCGGCGCCTGATCCCACCCAAGGAAACGACCATGGACAAGTACACCAAGAAAGTCGCCGCGCGCTCCCGTCGCAAGAAGGGCATCCGCAAGCGCATCCAAGGGACGCCGGACCGTCCGCGCCTCACCGTCTTCCGTTCGCTCAAGCACATCTATGTGCAGGTGATCGACGACTACGCGGGCCGCACGCTCGTGAGCGCCAGCACCCGCGATGTCGACGGCGCGGCGCCGGGCGGCAACTCCACCGCTGCAGCGACCGTCGGCAAGGCCGTCGCCGAGCGCGCCATGAAGGCTGGCGTGCAGAAGGTCGTGTTCGACCGCAACGGATTCCGATTCCACGGCCGCATCAAGGCCCTCGCCGACGCGGCTCGCACCGCCGGCCTGCAGTTCTGAGCCAACCACCAAGGATCACCAATGGCAGAGATGCTTGAAGACAACGGAACCGACGCCATCACCGTGGGCGTCTACCGCACCAGCTCCACGGTCGCCGGCGGCCGTCGCTTCAGCTTCGCCGCACTCGTCGTCGTCGGCAACCGCCGCGGCGAAGTCGGCGTGGGCTACGCGAAGAGCAACCAGGTCCCGCAGGCGGTCGAGAAGGCCACCCGCGAGGCGCGCCGCAAGGTCCAGCGCTACCCGGTGCAGTCCACGACTGTGCCCCACACCGTCGAGGGCCGCTTCGGCGCGACGAAGGTGGTGCTGGTGCCAGCAAGCCCCGGAACGGGCATCAAGGCCGGCGCCGCCGTGCGTGCGGTGCTCGAAATGCTCGGTGTCAAGGACTGCCTGAGCAAGTGCTACGGCAGCAGCAACCCGAAGAACCTGGTCAAGGCCACCTTTGACGCGCTGGCCATGCTGCAGACCCGCGAACGGGTCGAGGCACTGCGTGGCGTTGCCCTCGGCACCACCGCCGTGGAAGACGCGATTGCGCGCGGCATGGCGTTCATGCCCAAGTCGTCGGGCGGCCCGCGCGCCCAGGCCCCGGTCAATACCGTCGGCGACGATCGTCGTCGCGGCGGTCAGCGTGGCGGTCCCCGTGGTGGTGGTCGCCGCTCTGAGGGTGGCGACGCTCCGGCCGCGGCTCCTGCCGCACCGACCACCGAAGCACCCGCGGCCGATGCCCCTTCGGCAGGCTGATCCAGGTCATCCGCACACGAACGAACACAGAGGAGCGCAGCTCACATGATGATCCACGACATTACGAAGAAGGCCGGCGCGCACACCAAGCGCATGCGCCGCGGCCGCGGTGAAGGCTCCGGCATCGGTGGCACGAGCCGTCGCGGCCACAAGGGTGCCAAGAGCCGTGCAGGCTGGACCAGCCGCCCCGGCTACATGGGTGGTTCGACGCCGCTCATGCGTCGTTTCCCCAAGATCGGCTTCAAGAACGCCTTCGCAACGACCTACGCGGTCGTGAATGTGTCGGACCTCGAGAAGCACTTCGACGCTGGCGCGCATGTCGACCAGGATGCGCTGGTGAAGGTCGGTTTGGTGCGCAACCGCAAGCTCCCGGTCAAGGTGCTCGGCACCGGCGATCTGGGCAAGAAGCTCTCGGTCACGGCCGGCAAGTTCTCGGAGACCGCCAAGGCCAAGATCGAGAAGGCCGGCGGCAGCGTCACCATCGCGTGATGCCCTTTCCATGCTGAGCGCCTTCCTGAACATCTTCCGCATCCCTGACCTGCGCAACCGCGTGCTGTTCACGCTGGGCATGCTGATCATCTACCGCGTCGGCTTCTGGATCCCGCTCATCGGGGTCGACCAGGCCGCGCTGTCGAACCTGGCCGAGAAGGCCACGGAAGACTCCACGGGCTTCGGGCGCCTGCTCCAGTTCGCCAGCATCTTCTCGGGTGGCAGCCTGCAGCAGAGCACCGTCTTCGGCCTCGGCATCGCGCCGTACATCACGGCGTCGATCATCTTCCAGCTGCTCCAGACCGTCTACCAGCCGCTGGCTGCCCTGAAGAAGGAAGGCATGTCGGGGCAGCAGAAGGTGATGGAGTACACCCGCTACGCCACCGTAGCGCTCTGCTTCGTTCAGGGCTTCATGTGGCTGGGCTACCTCTACAGCCAGAATCTGGTCGAGCCGCAGTATGTGTCCGGCGGCGGTCGCATGGTCTTCTATGTCTCGGGCGTGACGGCGCTCGTGGCCGGCAGCCTCTTCCTGATGTGGCTGGGCGAGCAGATCGACAAGTTCGGGATCGGCAACGGCATCTCGATCATCCTGACCGCGGGCATCCTGGCACGCATGCCGGCCGCGATCCAATGGCTGTTCGACAACTTCAACCCGAGCATCCAGGCTTCCGACGGCAAGGTCGGCACGCTGGGCCTTGTGCTCCTGATCGCCTGCTTCGTGGTGGTCGTCATGGGCGCGGTCATCATGACCGTGGCCACGCGGCGCATCCCGATCCAGCAGGCCAAGCATGTCTCCGGCCGTCGCATGCTCGGTGGGGGCCGCCACTACCTGCCGCTGCGCCTGAATCACGCCGGCGTCATGCCGATCATCTTCGCCAGCAGCCTGATGATCTTCCCGAGCATGATCCTGGGCTGGCTTGCCGGCTTGGCCACATCGGGCGGTTGGAGCCAGTGGCTCGTCGAGTCCACTGCGTTCCTCGCGCAGAACTTCCAGATGGGCGCGTACCCGTACGTGCTCGTTGAGATCGTGCTCATCTACGTCTTCAGTTACTTCTGGGTCACGATCCAGATGTCGCCCGAGGACATGAGCAAGCAGCTCAAGGAACACGGCAGCTTCATTCCCAATGTGCGCCCGGGACCGCGCACCGCCGAGTACCTCGAGGATGTCATCAGCCGCATCACCTATGTCGGCGCCGGCTTCCTCTGCGTCATCGCGATCATCCCCACGCTCGTCTCCGAGGCCTTCGGCGTGCCGCCGTATGTGAGCCAGTTCCTCGGTGGAACGGGCCTGCTCATCGTGGTGAGCGTCGCCCTCGACATCGTCCAGCGCCTGGAGGCGAACCTCCTCATGCGCAACTACTCGGGTTTCCTGAGCGACGGTGCACAGGACGGCCCGCGCATTCGGAGCGCCCGGGCGACCTAAGCCCAGCCATCACCCCCGCACCACCCCAAAGGAGCACATGCCCAAGGAAGACAAGATCTCTCTCGAAGCTGAAGTGACGGAAGCGCTCCCGGACAGCAAGTTCCGGGTCAAGCTGCCGAACAATCAGGAGATCATCGCCTACGTGAGCGGCAAGATGAGGAAGTTCTTCATCCGCATCACCCCCGGCGATCGGGTCACGGTCGAACTCAGCCCGTACGACATGACCAAGGGACGGATCGTCTTCCGCCAGCAGTGAGCCCAGCAGGAACCACACGGAGCACACCATGAAAGTCCGAAGCAGCATCAAGCGCCGCACCAAGGATTGCCAGATCGTCGTCCGCAAGGGCAAGCGCATCGTCATCAACAAGAAGAATCCCCGCCTGAAGCAGCGGCAGGGTTGAACGACCGAACCGAAAGGACAAGACCATGCCACGTATCGCAGGCGTCGACATCCCCGAGAAGAAGAAGATCATCGTTTCCCTCCAGTATGTGCACGGGATCGGCCAGAAGGTCGCCACCGACATCCTGGGCAAGTGCGGCATCGACCCCGATCGTCGTGCGCACACGCTGAATGACCAGGAGCTCTCGGCGATCGCCGCCGAGATCGACGAGAGCCACCTCGTCGAGGGCGCTCTGCGTCGTCAGGTGCAGACGCAGATCCAGCGTCTGAAGGAAATCCACTCGTACCGCGGCGACCGCCACCGCAAGGGCCTCCCGGCCCGCGGCCAGCGCACCCGCACCAACTCCCGCACCCGCAAGGGCCGCAAGAAGACGGTCGCCGGCAAGAAGGGCGTGAAGGGCTGATCCGGCCCCGAGCCCCCCAAGGAACACACCATGGCTACCAAGAAGAAGGTCCGCAAGAGCGTCGTCAAGGGCATCGTGCACGTGCACGCGTCCTTCAACAACACCATCGTCACCATCACCGACCTCAATGGCGAGACGGTGGCGTGGGACTCGGCCGGCACGGCCGGTTTCAAGGGCGCCCGCAAGGCGACCCCGTTCGCCGCCAGCCGCGCGAGCGAGCGCGCTGCCAGCAAGGCCAAGCGCGTGGGCATGCGCGAGTGCGATGTCCGCGTGAAGGGCCCGGGCCCCGGCCGCGAGAGCGCGGTCACTGCCCTGGGCGCCGCTGGGCTGCGCGTGCTCACCATCGAAGACCACACCGGCGTGCCGCACAACGGCTGCCGGGCACCCAAGAAGCGCCGCATGTAATCCACGCGGCACCTCCGCTACACTGTTCGTCCCACTTTTTCCCGCCTCACTGAAGGGGCCCAGGCCGCCCGGCAGCGGCCCGGAGCATCCGATCGAGGCGGGGTGACCGGTCCCGAAGAACCTGTCCTGCCGGACTCTGGAGACTCACCATGCACATCCGTTGGCGCGGCCTTGAACTTCCTGCTGCCGTCGTCGTCGAACCCGCTTCGCGCACCGAGACCTTCGGCCGTTTCGTGGCCGAGCCGTTCGAGCGTGGTTTCGGCACCACCATCGGCAACAGCATCCGCCGCATCCTGCTCTCGAGCCTCGAGGGCGCTGCGGTCACGAGCGTGCAGATCGGCGGCGTGTCGCACGAGTTCAGCACGATCTCGGGCGTCCTGGAGGACGTGACCGAGATCCTGCTCAACTGCAAGGACCTGATCGTGGACATGGACGGCGACGAGTCACAGATCCTGCGTCTGCGGGCGAAGGGCAAGGGCGCCGTCACCGCCGAGCACATCGAGTGCCCGGCCGGCGTCATGATCGTCAACAAGGACCGTCACATCGCCACGCTCACCGGTGATGTGTCGCTCGAGTTGCAACTCACCGTCGAGCGCGGTCGCGGCTACCAGCCCGCCAGCGAGCAGTACGCCAACGGACAGGAGCAGGTCGTCGGCGTGATCCCGATCGACGCGATCTTCAGCCCGGTGCAGCGCGTGCGTTACCGCGTCGAGGCCACCCGCGTCGGCCAGCGCACGAACTACGACAAGCTCATCCTGGATGTGTGGACCAACGGCACCGTGTCACCCGAGTTGGCCGTGGTCGAGGCCGCCAAGATCATGCGCAAGCACCTCAACCCCTTCGTGCAGTACGCCACGGCCGGGGAAGCACTCGCGGTCCAGGGCATCGGCGCCGAGACCGCCAGCGAGGAAGAACTCTTCCGCAAGCTGTCGATGCCGGTGACCGGCCTCGAACTCGGCGTGCGCTCGAGCAACTGCCTCGAGAGCGCCCAGGTCCGTTTCGTCCACGAACTCGTCACCCGGACCATCGACGATCTGCTGCAGATCCGCGCGTTCGGCAAGACCAGCCTGCGCGAGGTCGAGGACAAGCTCGCCGAGCATGGCCTGAGCCTCGGCATGCGCCTGCCCGACGGCTTCACCCCGACGGTCCAGGCCTGAGCCACAGGAACACCCCAAGGAGTCACCATGCGTCACCGCGTTTCAGGAAAGCAGCTGAGCATCAAGGCGGACCACCGCCGGGCCATGCTGCGCAACCTCGCTGCCGGCCTCTTCGAGCACGGCCAGATCGAGACCACCGTGGCCAAGGCCAAGGCTGTCCAGCCGTTCGTCGAGAAGCTCATCACGACTGCTCGCAAGCGTTCGCTCGCGGCGCGTCGCACGCTCAACTCGCGCCTGACGGATCGCAACATCTTCCGTTGGATCGCCGACGGACTGGTCAAGGATCAGCAGAAGCTCACGGGTGACTTCTGGGATCTGCCCAAGGCCGACGAGATCGTGATCGACGAGTCGACCGGCGAGATCAAGCGCGGTCCGCGCCTGGTTGAGCACCTGATCAAGCGCGTGGCGCCGCTCTTCGAAGGTCGTGCCGGCGGCTACACCCGCATCGTGCGCCTGGGCAAGCACCGTCAGGGCGATGCCAGCGACCTGGTGCTGCTCCAGCTCGTCGGCCGCGAGAGCGGTTCGCAGGTGTCTGGCTCGGCCAGCCGTCGTCGCGAGAAGGCGGACAACCGCACCAAGTTCGCCGCTGCGCGCCGCAAGGCGAAGCCGGCCGCGGCCTGAGTCCGGCCTGCCCGGGTCGCCAGTCGCCCGCGTGCCATCATGCCTCATCACCAACGACCCGGCCCTGTGCCGGGTCGTTGTGCTTGGGGCGCGTGATCGGGCGTTTGGTGTAGCCTCGCCCCGACATGCTCGCCGAGCTCGATGCACTCCGGACCGCTGCGCTGCACGCCCTTGCTGCCGCGTCGGCGCCCGCTTCGCTCGAGGCGTGGCGCGTGGAGTGGCTTGGTGCGTCGGGTCGGCTCAAGGATGCGATGGCCGGGCTGAAGGCGTTGTCGGGCTCCGAAAAGCCGGCTGCGGGGAAGCGGCTCAACGAACTCAAGGCCGCGCTTGAAGCGGCCTTCACGGAGCGCAAGGCAGTCGTGGGTGCTCGCCCCTCGGGTCCCGCGGTCGATGTGACGGAACCCGGCACTCCCTGTGGAGGTGGGCGACAGCATGTGCTGACCCGGACCATCGATGGGATCGTCGAGGTCTTCGGTCGCATGGGCTTCAGCGTGGTCGAAGGGCCTGAGGTCGAGGATGAGTGGCACAACTTCAACGCCCTCAACATCCCGGATGGTCACCCTGCGCGCGAGCCCACGGACAACTTTTACATGGGTGCGCAGGGCGGGGCGTTGCGCCTGCTTCGCACGCAGACGAGCACCGTGCAGATTCGTGCCATGGAGACCACGCCGCCGCCCTTGAGGGTGTGCGCGGTGGGGCGCGTGTATCGCCCTGACACGCATGATGCAACGCACTACAGCATGTTCCATCAGGTCGAGGGGCTGTATGTGGATCGGCAGGTCAGCATGGCCGACCTGAAGACGACCCTGATCCAGTTCGCACGCGCGTACTTCGGTGCGGATGCCGAGGTACGGATGCGGCCGAGCTTCTTCCCGTTCACCGAGCCCAGCGCCGAGGTGGACATCATGATGCAGGTCCGCGGGCAGCGGCAGTGGGTCGAGCTCGGCGGATGCGGCATGGTCGATCCGGCGGTGTTCGCCGCCGTGGGCATCGATCCCGAGCAATGGAGCGGCTTCGCGTTCGGCCTGGGCGTGGAGCGCATCTGCATGCGCCGCTACGGCATCTCGGACATCCGCTGGCTCTTCGAGAACGACGCCCGTTTCCTGCGGCAGTTCTGATGCCTTGGCGATGGCGCGCGGCATCCACCGGGATTCCGCCCGCCGCCGGTGCGCTCAGGTCGTGTAGTCGGCGTTGATCTCGACGTAGCGCTTGGTCAGGCCACAACTGTGGAAGACATCGCTGCACGAGCCTTGCCCGAGGTCGATGGTGATGTGGACGACATCGGCCGTGAAGGCTGCGCGGCGGTCGTGGGCCGCGCTGTCGGCAGGCGCACCGCCCTCGAAGAGTGGCACGCCATTGGCACTGACGCGAAGATCCTCGACATCGAAGGGCACGCCAGCGCGCCCTGCCGCGGCAAGGATGCGGCCCCAGTTCGGATCGCCGCCGGTCACGGCGGTGCGTACGAGCAGGCTCATGGCGACGGTGCGCGCCACCTGCAGGGCGTCCGCAGGTGTGGCGGCACCGGTCACCGTGACCTTGATGCCGCGCTCGAAGCCCTCGCCATCCTGCACGATCTTCAGGGCAAGATCGGTGCAGACTTCATCGAAGGCACCTTGAAGGAGCGCCTCGTCGCAGGGACCGGCCTGGCCGCTCGCGAGGGCGAAGACGCTGTCGTTGGTGCTCGTGTCGCCATCGACGCTGATGCGGTGGAAGCTGCGATCGACGCTCCGGCGCAGGATGCGGTCGAGCGTCGGGGCATCGACCTCTGCATCGGTCGTGATGGCCACGATCATGGTGGCCATGTCGGGGTGGATCATGCCAGCACCCTTGGCCATGCCGGTCACGCGGACGCTGCCCACGGTTCGCGTGCACGCCTTGGCACGGGTGTCGGTGGTCAGGATCGCCGTGGCGAAGGGTGCGCAGGATTCGGTCGTGAGCCCCGCCTGGAGCGCGGGCAGCGCCGACACGATCCGATCGCTCGGGAGGAGCACGCCGATCACGCCGGTCGAGTTCACGAGCACGGCTTCGGGAGCGCAATCCATGAGTCGCGCCACGGCGTCGATCGTGTCCTGGCAGGCCGCCAACCCGCGCGGGCCGGTCGCTGCATTCGCACAGCCTGAGTTGACCAGGAGCGCCGTGCAGTGGCCACGGCTGCACGCGAGGTTCGTGCGCGAGATCTGGATCGGTGCGGCAGCGACGAGATTGCGCGTGAACATGGCCGCGGCCACGGCACCCTTGGCGCAGACGAGCAGCCCGAGGTCGGGCGCGCCTGACTTCTTGATGCCGGCAGGAATCCCCGAGCAGGCGAAGCCCAAGGGCAGGGGAAGATCGGCAGGGCCGGTCACGGCGCGTCGTGGTGCGCTGGAGGTCGTGATCATGGGGCGGGGACTCGCTCGGTTCAGGCGTTGGGGGCTGGGGCGGTGGGGAGCTCGAACACCATGGCGATCTCGTCGCACTGTTCCTTCTTGGGGCAGTTCGCGCAGTCCTTGAGCACCTTCTCGGGCAGGCTGTTCACGCTCACCTGCCGGAACCCGCAGCGCTCGAAGAACTGCGGCGTACGGGTCAGGACGAAGACCTTCTGCAGACCGAGCTTGGCTGCCCAGTCGACGAAGTACTGCACGAGCTTCTGGCCGATGCCATGGCCGAGCACGGTCGGATCGATGCCCAGGCTGCGGATCTCCGCCAACTGCGGCGTGTAGACCCAGAGCGATCCGCACCCGACGACCTTGTCGTTCGACCCGTCGGCGAGTTGTGCGACGGCGAATTCCTGCACGCACTCCATGATCTCGTCGCGCGAGCGCGGCAGGTTCTCGCCTTCACGCGCCCAGTGATCGACGAGCGACACGATGCCATCAAGATCGGACATTCGTGCCTTGCGGATCGTGACGCCCCCCATGGGGGTGCGGACGCGTCGATGGCCAAGCCGCGCCTTGCGGGCGCCCAACAGCTCGGCCACCCGGGCCGGTGCAGTCCCGCCGGCCACATCGCGCTTGCGCAGTGCGCTGTCGACCGTGAGGGCGGTGTAGACATCGGAGCCGATGCGTGCGTCCACGCTGGACATCTGCTCGACGCTCAGGCCCTCGAGTGGCTTCTGCTGGATGATCGCCTCACGGACGAGTCGGCCGGCGACATGGTGGGCATCGCGGAAGGGCAGCCCCTTGGCCACGAGGTAGTCGGCGAGTTCCGTGGCGTTGGAGTAGCCGCCGAGCGCGGCGGCATGGCAGCGCTCGCGATTGACGGTCATGCCATCGAGGACGATGGCCACCATGCGCAGGCACATGGAGAGGTGCTCCATGGTGTCGAAAAGCGGTTCCTTGTCCTCCTGCTGATCCTTGTTGTAGGCCAGCGGCAGTCCCTTCAGGACCGTGAGGATCGTGACGAGGTTGCCGACCTGCCGGCCGGTCTTGCCCCGGATGAGCTCGAGCGCATCGGGATTCTTCTTCTGCGGCATCAGGCTGCTGCCGCTGGTGACGGCATCGCTGAGCTCGACGAAGCCTGCCTCGGCGCTGGCGTAGAAGATCACATCCTCGGCGAAGCGCGAGAGGTGCACCGCGCAGAGCGTGCAGGCGGCGATCGTCTCGACGACGAAGTCGCGGTCGCTCACCGCATCGAGGCTGTTCGCACTGGCGGCGTGGAAGCCCAGGCTCTCGGCCAGGCGCACCCGGTCGATCGGGTAGGTGGTGCCCGCCAGCGCACCCGATCCGAGTGGGCAGACCGCCGTGCGGCGCGCGGCATCCGCCAGACGATCGCCGTCGCGCGAGAACTTCTCGACATAGGCAAGACACCAGTGTGCGAAGAGGAGCGGCTGCGCGCGTTGCAGGTGCGTGTAGCCGGGGAAGACCGTGTCCTTCTCGCGCTCGGCCAGCCGCAGCAGGGCGTCGATCGCGCCATCGATCTCGATGCGGCGTTGCTCGATCTGGGCCAGGGTCCACAGGCGAAGGTCGGTCGCCACTTGGTCGTTTCGGCTGCGTCCGGTGTGGAGCTTCTTGCCGAGGTCGCCGATGCGGGCGACGAGTTCGCGCTCGACGAAGGAGTGCACATCCTCGTCCTGGGCGGACTCGATCGACGATGGGTCTGCTTCCACGAACTGAAGGACCGCTGCGAGGCCCTCGGTCACGCGGGTGAGCTCGGCAGCATCGAGGACGCCCGCGTGCCTCAAGGCACGCGCCCACGCGATGCTGCCCTCGATGTCCTGGCGCACGAGCCTGCGGTCGAACGGCAGGCTGTCATTGAATCGCTTGAAGAGCGGATCCACCTCGCCGCTGGCGCGGCCGGCCCAGAGCGCCGTCATCGGGCCAGATCCTGTGTGGCGGCGTTCTGCTTCAGGGCGCGGATCCGTGAGGGCAGGCTGAAGAGCCGGATGAAGCCATCGGCATCCTTGTGGTCGTAGACCTCGTCCTGGCCGAAGGTCGCGAAGTTCTGGCTGAAGAGGCTGTTGGGGCTGCGGCGGCGCACGGCCGCTGCGGTGCCCTTGTAGCAGCGCACCACGACATCGCCATCCATCACCTTTGCGATGGATTGCGCCGAGGCCCACATGGCGGCCCGGACCGGCGTGAACCAGGTGCCGTTGTAGACATGGTCGCCGAACTCGAGCGCCAGACGCTGCTTCCAATGCAGGGTGTCGCGGTCGAGCACGAGCTGCTCGAGCCCACGCAGCGCTTCCATGAGGATCGTGCCGCCCGGGGTCTCGTAGGCGCCGCGGCTCTTCATGCCCACGAGTCGGTTCTCGACGAGGTCGATGCGACCGACGCCGTGGCGACCCGCGATCGCATTGAGCGTGTTCATGATGCTGACACTGTCCATGGCGCGGCCATCGATGGCGGTGGGGAACCCGCCCAGGAACGAGATCATGACATCCTGGTGCTGGTCCGGGGCCTGCGCCGGGCTCGTGGTGAGCATCCACACATCCTCCGGAGGGGACTTCCAGGGATCCTCGAGATCGCCGCCCTCGTGCGAGATGTGCCAGAGGTTGGCATCGCGTGAATAGAGCTTCTCCTTGCTTGCGGCGCAGGGAATGTTGCGCGCGGCGAGGTAGTCGAGCATGGCTTCGCGCGAGCGCAGTTCCCAGGTCGGCAGGCGCCACGGGGCGATCACCGTGAGTTGCGGAGCGAGCGCGGCGTAGGTGCTCTCGAATCGCACCTGGTCGTTGCCCTTGCCGGTGCAGCCGTGGGCCAGCGCATCGCAGCCGGTCTGCAGTGCCGCCGTGACCTGCGCACGGGCGATGCACGGACGGGCGATGCTCGTCCCCATGAGGTAGCGGCCCTCGTAAACCGAGCCCATGATCGCCATGGGGAAGGCGAACTCCTCGAGGAACTCCCGCTTGAGATCCATCACGACGCACGCGCAGGCGCCGGTCGAGCGGGCCTTCTGTTCGATGCCATCGAGTTCGCGATCACCCTGGCCGACATCGGCCACGACGGCCACGACATCGGCGTCATAGTGCTCACGGAGCCATGGAATGATGCAACTGGTGTCGAGGCCACCGGAGTAGGCGACGGCGATCTTGGTCGGTGATGTAGGCATGGTCATTGCTTTCGAGGAACGATACGGGGCGATCGGATCGATCGTTGGGGAAGCGGTTCAGGCAGTGAAGTCGCCGGGCACGAGCGTGGCCGGCAGTTCGACGAGGTCGGGACGCAGCAGCGCCAGGAGGATCGCACACTGCACATGCATGCGGTTCTCGGCTTGGTCGAAGACGACGGAGGTGGGGGCATCGATCACATCGTCGGTGACTTCCTCGCCACGATGGGCAGGCAGGCAGTGCATGAAGATCGCACCCGGAGCGGCCTTGGCCATCAGCGCTGCATTGACCTGGTAGGGACGGAGTGCGGCACGCTTGGACTCTGCATCGACCTGTCCCATGCTGATCCAGGTGTCCGTGTAGATCGCATTCACGCCAGCCACGGCATCAAGGTCGTGGGTGACCTTGATCGACGCGCCTGTACGCATGCAACGGGCCTGGACGGCGCGCACGATCTCGGCGGATGGGGCGAGGCCGGCAGGGGTGATGACCGTGAGCCGACCGCCGACCGAGGCGATGGCTTCCATGAGCGAGTGGCAGACATTGTTGCCGTCACCGACCCACGCCACATGCCAACAGGATGGTGAGCCCGATCGCTCGGCAAGCGTGAGCAGATCGGCCATCGCCTGGCAGGGATGGTGGAGGTCGCTCAGGGCATTGACGACCGGGATCGAGGACCATGTGGTGAGTGCTGCCACGGTGTCGTGGGACATCGTGCGCACGACGATCGCGTCGAACCAGCGCTCCATGCTGCGGGCCCAGTCGCACAGGGCCTCGCGCTGGCCAATCGGCGAGTCGCACTGGTCCATGAAGACCACGCTGCCTCCCATGAGCTGGAACCCCACCTCGAAGGAGGCGCGCGTCCGCAGCGAGGGCTTCTCGAAGGCGAGTGCAAGCGCCATGCCGTGGAAGGCCGACGACCATGGTGTGGGATCCCGCTTGATGCGCGCTGCCAAGGCCAGCAGGCCATGCACTTCATGCTGGGCAAGGTCGTGCACGCGCGTGAGGTGACGCGTGGCCAGGGGGCGGTGCGCGGCCGCAGGGGCCGTCGGTGTGGATGATGAGGTGTTGGCGAGCGCTGTCATGGGCAGGTGACCGTGGAGGGTGCGGCGATGCGGGTGCCGGCAACGCCGCCGGTGAGCAGGTTCGAGAGGATGGCCGGATCGGCCCAGCCGGCGATCGTGACTGCCACGCCAGTGGCTGCGGCGGTCTCCAGAGCGCCTCGGACCTTGGGAATCATGCCGCCGCTGATGGTGCCATCGCTGATGAGTCGCTCGATCGCCGCTGCATCGAGCGAGGGCAGGATGGATCGGCTCGCATCGAGCACGCCCGGCACATCGGTCAGGAAGACCAGTCCACGAGCACCGAGGATCGAGGCAACCGCGGCGGCGGCATCGTCCGCATTGACATTGAGCAGTTCACCCGACGCGCTGGTCCCGATGCTGCTGATGACGGGGAGCACGCCTGCATCCAGCAGCGCGCGGATCCCGCGTGGATCACCATCGGTGATGGAGCCCACGCAGCCCGGATCGAAGCCAAGATGCGTGGAGCGTGAGCATTGAGCCAGACCCGCGTCGGTCAATCGAAGCCCGCATGCGCGTACCCCGGCGGCGATCATGCAGGCGACGAGCTGCGCGTTGACCTGACCGCTCAAGACACCACAGATCTGCAGCACCTGCTCAGGGGGCGTGATGCGGATCCCGTCACGCCGCTCGGTCGGCATGCCGAGCGCCGCGAGCTGACGATCGACGGCCTTGCCGCCGCCGTGCACCACGACGACGCATCCGGGCTGCTGGGCATGCATGGCCGCGAGCTGCCGGCAGATGGCGGTGAGTGCGGGCGCGCTGTCCATCAGCGCACCACCGAGCTTGATGACGAAGGGTGTGCTCACGCAAGGGCTCCGCAGTCGGTGCGGGCGGATGTGTGGCGGGAGAGTCCAAGGCCCATCGCTTCGGGGAATCCGAAGCGGATGTTCATGCACTGCAGGGCTTGGCCGGCTGCGCCCTTGACCAAGTTGTCGATGGCGCTGGCGATGACGAGATGGTTGCGGCGATCGCAGCCACCGAGCCCGATGTCGCAGAAATTCGTGCGTTCGACACCCGCCACGCTTGGCCAGGAGCCCGTGGGCAGCACGCGAACGAAGGCGCTCGAGGCGTAGCGCTCGGTGAGCACCTGACGGCACGCATGGATGGTTGCACCCGGTGCAAGGTCCAGATGGATCGTGGAGAGGATGCCGCGGTCCCAACAGCCCAAGTGCGGCGTGAACAGCACATCGGCACCGGTCTCCTGCGCCATCTCGGGCTGGTGACGGTGCGAGAGCACGCCGTAGGGCTGCATCGAGACCTCGCAGAACAGGCTCTTGACCAGAGCGGTCCGGCCCGCGCCACTGACACCGCTGGTGCTGTCCACGATCACGCGCCGGGGCAACACGAGCTCGGCATCGATGAGGGGTCGCACCGGAAGGATCACGCTGGTCGGATAGCAGCCTGGCACGGCGATGAGCTGTGCGCTCGCCAGGTCGCCGCTGCGGAGCTCAGCGAGCCCGTAGACGGCTGTCGCCAACAGCTCCGGGTGGCGGTGCTCGAAGGCGTAGTGTGCCGGATAGAGCCCCGGATCGCGCAAGCGGAAGGACGCCGAGAGATCGAGGACGACCAGGCCGGCATCGAGCAGCGCTGGGGCAAGAGCCTCGCTGGCCTCGTGCGGGGTGCAGAGGAAGACCGCCTTGGCACCCGAGGCCACGATGGCGGACGGGTCGGCCGCTTCGATGGGCAGGTCGGCAACGCCACGCAGTCGCGGGTGGACGCTCGACAGGGCCTCGTCGCCGGCGCGCGAACCAGAGCCGTACACACCGACGACCGACACCTCGGGGTGCGAGGCGAGCATGGTGACGAGTTCGGCCCCGCTGTAGCCAGCGGCACCGACGACGGCAACGGGAAGGATGGACATGGTCATGGTGGTGGGGAGGGCGCGGCCGACGGATCAGGCAGTGGCCTTGCGGCGGGCGGACGAGCCAGCGACGGTCAGCCGGCGCACGAGTTCCTTGGCGTTCGTCGGCGTGCGTGTGGCCACAAACACGCAGTCATCGCCAGCGATGGTGCCGACGACGCCACGCATGCTCGTTCGATCGAGTTGGACGGCCAGCGCGCTGGCCTGGCCCGGCGGGGTGTGCAGCACGACGAGGTTGCCGGCCCGCTCGATGCCAGCCAGCAGCCGTCGAGCCAGGGCATCGAGCGCATCACCCGAGGGCTCAGGCGTTCCATCCTGAAGCCGGTAGCCGCCGGCCCCCTTGAGGACCCCAAGTTCCGCGAGATCCCGTGAGAGCGTGGCTTGCGTGGTGCGAATGCCCTGGGCGGCAAGCTCCCGCTGGAGCGCGTGCTGGCTGTGCAGCTCGGCTCCTGCAATGAGGCGCGCGATGGCGCGGTGGCGTTGGACCTTGGTGGCAGGCATCGAAGTGTGCATGAATATACAGCGTACTGCATACTATGCAAGCACGACGATGAAAAAAACCGCGCCGAACGGGCGCGGTCATGGGGCGGTGTCGATCGGCCGAGGATCACCCTGCCTGGACGCCGTCGCTCGGCCCGTTGTCGGCGACTTCGGGTTCCTGGGGTGGAAGTTCCTTCGAGCCCTCGATTTTCTTGCCGGCAGCGGCCATCTTGCGCTTGTAGGTGTCGATCTTGGTGCGGTCGGGCGAAAGGATCGCCGACTGGCGTCGGCCGGCCATGCGTGGAGCCATGTCGAGCCGCGCGACATCGAGCAGCGCGTCGATCACCTGCTTGATGAGCTGGTCGCCGATCTCGCGGTGGGCAAGCTCGCGGGCGCCGCGAAAGCTCTGCACGATCTGGACCTTGTTGCCCTCGATGAGGAAGGCACGGGCCTGGCGCACACGAAGTTCGACATCGTGCACGCCGATCTTCATGCTGCGGCCGAGACGGACTTCCTTGAGTTCGCCACCCTTGGAACTCTGGCGGTTCTTCTTCTCCGTCTTCGCCTGTTCGTACTTGTACTTCCCGAAGTCCATGATCTTGCAGACCGGCGGGCGGACATCGGAGGCGATCTCGACCAGATCCAGCCCAGCCTCCTGGGCCATGCGCTTGGCGTCGTCGGTCTCGACGACGCCGACCATGGTGCCGTGCGCGTCGATCAGACGGACCGGGGTGATGCGGATGCGGTCGTTGATGCGGGGGCCCGCGGGGGCGAAGTCGCGCTGGAAGGGGGGACGGCGAGGCGGAAACTGGCTGATGGGAGGCTCCTGGGCGTCAGCTCGAACGGGAGTGGCCACGGCGCGCTGACAGCGACCGCGAACCTTGGGTCAGGGTTCCACTGGGTGGGTGGAGGTTGTCCATGCTTGCGCGCGACGGCCTCATGGGAGGACGCGCGTTGGGGAAGTCATCATTCGGAGATGGTCCGCTGCATGGAGGATCGGCGCCACAAGACGCCGTCCGGGACACTAGCCCAAGATCCGGCCCGGCACAAGCAGACGCCGTGAAATCGGTGGGGTCCACACGGAAAACAGGGCCGCAGCATGGGGTAGGCGTGACCAACGGCAACGACCTGGGCGCTTCCCGCATCAGGCCGAACGCGCAGTGAACGATGCCTGGACCGAGCCTGGTGCACCCGAGAGCATGCGACCCTCCGCCTCGCGCAGGATGCCGTCGACGAAGGCATCGAACGGCATCTCGCCGAGGTTGGCCTCGACGCCACGGGCACGCACGCTGACGGCGCGGCTCTCGGCATCCCGAGGGCCGACGACGGCCATGTAGGGGATCTTCTCCTCGGCGGCGATCTTGATCTTGGCCTGCACGCGCTCGTTCGAGTGATCGGTCTCGGCCCGGATGCCGCGTGCCTTGAGGGCCGCACACAACTCGTCGGCATAGGCCGCGCTCTTCTCCGAGATCGGCAGTACGCGCACCTGCTCCGGGCTGAGCCAGAGCGGGAACGCGCCGGCGAAGTGCTCGATGAGGCAGCCGATGAACCGTTCCATGCTGCCGAAGGGCGCACGGTGGATCATCACGGGGCGGTGAGGCTGGTTGTCGGCGCCCGCGTAGGAAAGGTCGAACCGGATCGGCAGGTTGTAGTCGACCTGCACCGTCCCGAGCTGCCACGACCGGCCGATCACATCCTTGACCACGAAGTCGATCTTCGGTCCGTAGAAGGCGGCCTCGCCGGGCTCCTCGATGAACGGCACGCCGAGCGAGCGAGCAGCATCGCGGCAGGCCTTCTCGGCCTTGTCCCAGTTCGCCGGATCACCGACGTACTTCGCACTGTCGGGATCGCGCAGGCCCACGCGCACGCGGTACTCGTTCATGCCCAGCGTGGCGAAGATGATCTTCACGAGCGACAGGCAGCCGAGCACCTCCTGTGCGACCTGGTCCTCGCGGACGAAGAGGTGCGCATCATCCTGGGTGAAGCCACGCACGCGGGTCATGCCGCCGATCTCGCCCGATTGTTCCCAGCGGTAGACCGTTCCGAACTCCGCCAGGCGCACCGGCAGGTCGCGGTAGCTGTGCGGCGCACTCGCGAAGATGCGGATGTGGTGCGGGCAATTCATCGGCCTGAGCATGTAGCCGTCGACCTCGCCCTGGGCCATGCGGTTGCTCAGGTCGGCGCAGGTGCAGCCCTCCGAAGCCAGGCGTGCCATCTCGTCATGCTCGACGATGGGTGGGTACTGGCTCTCGCGGTAGTAGGGGAAGTGCCCGCTGGTCCGGTACAGGTCGAGCTTGCCGATGTGCGGCGTATAGACCTGCTGGTAGCCCTGCTTGCGCAGTTCGGTCCCGATGAAGTTCTGCAACTCGTTGCGGATGATCGATCCCTTCGGGGTCCACAGGATCAGTCCCTGGCCGACCATCTCGTCGATGTGGAAGAGCCGCAGCTGCTTGCCGAGCACGCGGTGGTCGCGCTTGCGGGCTTCCTCGAGCTGGACCATGTGGGCCTCGAGCTCAGGCTTGGTCGCAAAGGCCGTGCCGTAGACGCGCGTGAGCCGGTCGCTGGTCTCGTCGCCCTTCCAGTAGCTGCTGGCCAGGCTCATGACCTTGAAGGCGCCGACGCGACCCGTGTTCGGAACATGCGGCCCACGGCAGAGGTCTTCCCAGTCCTTGCCCGGGTGACCGGTGGCGTACCAGCTCAGCGTGGTGCTGCCGGCCTCGGCGGCGCGCTCGGCGTTGTCGAGCTTGTACTTGCTGCCTTCGGTGCGCAACTTGGCCATGCCCTCGGCGAGCGGCAGGTCGTAGCGCGTGAAGCGCCGGTCCTCGGCCACGATCTTGGCCATCTCGGCCTCGATGCGGGCGAAGTCATCGGTGCTCGGCACCTTCCCATCGGGGAAGGCCATGTCGTAGTAGAAGCCCGTCTCCAGCGGCGGCCCGTACACGAGCCGCACCTGCGGGAAGAGCCGCTGGATCGCCTCGGCCATGATGTGCGCGGCGCTGTGACGCAGCAGCGTGAGTGCCTCGGGATCGATCCCGCCTTCGCGACGCTTCATGGTGACGATGGCCAGCGTGCAGTCGCGGTCGAGTGTGGTGGACAGGTCGGTGAGCGTGCCGTCGACCTTGGCGCCGAGCGCGGCCTTCGCAAGGCCGGCGCCGATGTCGGCGGCGACCTGCGCGGCAGTCACTGGGGCGTCGTAGGACTTGACGGTTCCATCAGGAAGCGTGATGCGAGGCATGTGGGCGCAAGGTACCGCGCCACGGCCGGCTCAGGACTTCGGTTTGCCTTCGCCGAAGAGGGTCGGGTGGTCGCCCACGGGCGGCCGCTCCTGGAGCGCCGTGATCTCGGCGGCGAAGTCCTCGACCGACCGGAAGGCGTAGTACACGCTCGCGTAGCGGATGTAGGCCACCGGATCGACCTCGCGCAGCTTGAGGGCGACCGACCTTCCGATCTCGGCGCTGTCGACCTCGCGGTTGAAGCGGCGGTGCAGCTCGTCCTCGACCTGTGTGGCGATCCGCTCCATGACCAAGGCTTCGATGGGCCGCTTCGAGCAGGCCTGCTGGATCCCGATCAGCACGCGCTCGCCGTCGTAGGCCACGCGCGAGCCGTCACGCTTGATCACCATGAGCCGCTCCGCGCGCTCGATGCGCTCGAAGGTCGTGAATCGCCGGCCGCAGTTCTTGCACTCGCGGCGGCGTCGCACCGCGCCACCCTCCTCCGCGGGGCGGCTGTCGACGACATTCGTATCCAGGGCGGTGCAGTCGGGATTCGGGCAGCGCATGCTCAGGCCTCCCGGCGGTGGATGGTCGGATGACCGGACGGCACCATCATGATGATCAGATCTCCTCGATCTCCGCGACCTTCTTCGCGGCCATCTCATCGATGCGCGAGGTGTACTGCTTGGTCAGGTCGTCGACGGACTCCTTGGCCCCCTTGGCCTGGTCCTCGCTGACCTTGACCTTGGGATCCGCCTTGGCGAGGTCGATCGCCTTGTTCGCATCGCGCCGCTCGTTGCGGACCGACACGCGCGACTCCTCGGCGAGCTTCTTGACCTGCCCGGCGAGCTGCTTGCGGCGGTCGGCCGACGGCGGCGGCACATTGATGCGGATCAGGTTGCCCTCGGCCTGCGGGTTGAGGCCGAGGCCGCTGGTCTCGATGGCCCGGATGATCGCAGCCTTGGCACCGGGATCGAAGGGCTTGCACAGCAACTGCGATGCCTCGGGCACGCTGATGGCGGACAACTCACGCAGGTCGGTCATGCTGCCGTAGTAGTCGACCTTCACGTACTCAAGCAGGGCAGTGCTGGCCCGGCCGGTGCGCAGGCCGCGCAGTTCGCGCTGCAGGTAGTCGACCGACTTCTGCATGCGTTCCTCGCACTCGAGCAGGATGGTGTCCAGATCCATGGTGTTCCTCGTGGTCCTCGGGAATGCTGTCGTGGCTCAGGCCCCGATTCAGGCCCTGACCAGCGTGCCGATGGACTCCCCGCGCACCGCGCGCGTGATGTTCCCGGGCACCTTGTAGTCGAAGACGATCAACGGGAGCCTGTGCTCCATGCACATGGTCAGGGCCGTGAGATCCATGACGCCCAGCTGCTTCTCGACGGCTTCGCTGAAGGTCAGCTTGTCGTAGCGCCGTGCCGATCGATCCTTGCGCGGGTCCGAGGTATAGACGCCATCGACCTTGGTGGCCTTGAGCAGGACATCCGCATTCAATTCGATTGCGCGCAGGCTCGCGCAGGTGTCGGTGGTGAAGTAGGGGTTGCCCGTGCCTGCGGTCAGGATGACCACGCGGCCCTTCTCGAAGTGACGGAGCGCCCGGGGCCGGATGAAGGACTCAGCCACCGAGGGCAGCAGGATCGCGCTCATGACGCGGCTCTCCACGCCGACCGCCGCCAGGGCCTCCTTGAGCGCCAGGCCGTTGATGACCGTGCCGAGCATGCCCATGTAGTCGGCGGTGCTCTGGTCGAACTTGCCTTCAGCGGCGAGCTTGGCGCCGCGGATGATGTTGCCGCCACCGACCACGACGGCCAGGTCGAACGCGGCGGACTGCTTGGCCGCGGCGATCTCGGCGGCGATGATCGACAACTCGCCGGGCGAGATCCCGAACTGGCCTTGTTCGGCCAACGACTCGCCGCTGATCTTCAGGAGGATGCGCTTGTAGGGGCTCGCCATGGGTGGGGATCCGGTCGAAGCGTACTACAATCCTTCGTGTCCAACGGACGAGGAGGATGCGCGTGCAGTCGGCTGCAGGAGCACGGCAGGAGAGCGGCGAACCACCCGTGCGTACGCCCCGGCTGTTGCGTGCCATCCTGCTGGGGGTGGCCTTCAGCGTGCCGTTCCACCTGCTGCTCGTCGGCGTGCTTGCGCTGATCCCGATGCTCCGCCCTGTGGCGACGGAGCCCGTGTTCGAGGTCTTCGATGTCGTGCTTGCCGCGCCGACGCCGCTTGAGCGGCCGGCGGAGCCATCGACCGAGCTGGCCGATGACCTGCCGGCGCTCGAGTCCCCGGGCACCGCCGATCCCGCGAGTGCCGAGGCGATGCCGCTGCCCAGGCAGGGGTCGCCGGTACCGATCGAGAGTGGATTCGGCGCCGGGGCCGGGATGGGCGTGGGTGATGGCGGGGGCGATGGGTTCGGTGGCGGGAGCGGGGGCGGCACCACCTTCTTCGGTGTGCAGGGCACGGGCCGTCGCGTCGCCTTCATCGTGGACAAGAGTGGCTCGATGTCACGCGGCAGCCGCATGGATCGTGCGCGGGCGGAAGTCACGGCGGCCGTCTGGGGCTTGCCTGACTACGCCAAGGTGTGCGTGCTCTTCTATGACACGACCGTGGTCTCACCGCCGGGCTTCGATGCCTTCACCCGCCTGCGCGGCGCATCGCGCGATGACTTCGTGGCGTTCCTTGCCGGCATGCGTCCCTCGGGTGACACCTCGCCCATCGGCGCGTTCCGTCGCGCCTTCGGCCAGGGCGAACGGCCGGATCTGGTGTACTTCCTCAGCGACGGCGAGATCAATCCCGAGGAGGTCGATGCGATCCTCGCCTTGAACGCCTCGGGGCGGCCTGCGGTCATCCATTGCATCGCCCTCGGCAGTGACGCGGGGAAGGTGCAGTTGCAGCGCGTGGCTGCCGTGAGTGGGGGCAGTTTCACCTTCGTACCCGAGTACCCGCAGTGATGGTCCTTGCGCCAACCATGCTGGCGGCCGCGGTGCTCGCCGCCGACTCGATCGAATGCACGCCCTGGGGCGGCGCGCCGGTGCGCGGCACCGTGGCGCGTGCCGATGCCTGCGGTGTGGTCATCGCGCTCGAAGGAGGCAAGGCCACCGTCACGCTCGGCTGGTCCGAGGTGCGTTCGATCGCACCCGCCGATCCATCATGGTCGGCCTGGATCGAGGCTGGCGACGCCGCTCGGCGCGGTGAGCAGCGCCTGATCCGGGGCGATGCCGCGCTGGCCGCCGAGGCCTATGAGCGTGTGACGGCGCTGCTGGCCGGGGCACGCGGTGAGTGCGTCCAGATCGCCTGGCTGCAATGGGCTCGGTCGTTGCAGGCATGCGGCCGTGGCACGGCCGCGGCTCTGGCGCAGGTCAGGGCGATCGAACTCTCGGCTGACGATGCCCTCCCGCCGTGGCCAGCGGATCTGTGCCCGGCGTATGCCGATCAGAAGGAAGCCCACGAAGCGTGCACCGCATTCGATGCAGCGCCCTCCGCTGCGCCGCGCGCGGCGGCGTGGAGCGCACTCATGCGCGAAGTCGCTGCCCGCCAGGCCGGCGTGGAGCCCAAGCCACTGTCCAAGCCATCGCGCGGGGCCGCAAGGGACGACGTCATGCGCCGGGAGCGGCTGGTGCTCGAGCAGTGGCTCGATGCCCTTGCGGATGCGCCGAGCACGCGGCAGCGCGCCCGCGAAGCCTTGGCCGACATGCTCGCTCGGAACGAGACCCCGGTACGCCACTGGTGCCGCGCAGCCATCGGTCAGTCGCTCATGATCGAAGCCCGTGCCGCCAAGCCGGGATCCGTCGAGGCACGCCGGCTCGCGCTCGATGCGGCGGAGCAGTTCCTGACCGTCGTCGCCTGCGACGATGCCGCGATTCCCATGCTTTCCGCGACCTGTGCCGCCCTCGGCGCCCAGGCGCTCGATGCCGCGGGTGATGCCCGCGGCGCTACCACCGTCCGGAACCGTTTGCTCCAGGAAGGAACCTCACCGTGATGCATGTGCTCCTTGGCCTTCACTCCATGCCGCTCCTCGCCCAAGAGGCCTCGGCCACCTATCTGCGCTACCTCACCGGTGGCGGCATCGTCGGGTACGTGATCATCGGCTTGAGCGTGATCGCCGTGACGCATGGGCTCGCGCAACTGGTGTACTTGCGTGCAGCGTCGCTGGCTCCGGCATCGCTGATGGACGATGTCAACACGATGGCCTCGCAGGGGCACTTCGGCAGGGCGCTCGAGCGACTCAAGCTGGCTGACGCGGACTGCTTCGCCGGTCGCGTGCTGCGTGCTGGCCTGACGCGTGCCAGCCAAGGACCGCTCGGGCCGTTGGAAGCCCGCAGTGCCATGGAAGATGCCGGCGGCGAGGAGTCGATGCAGCTTGAACAGCGGCTTGATTGGCTTGCGGCGATCGCGAACATCGCCACGCTCTTGGGTCTGCTCGGCACGGTCCAGGGCATGATCGGTGCCTTCGAGACCGTGGCCTCGAGTGCCGTGAACGATTCAAGCTATTACCAGCGGCTCGCGGACAACATCTCGATCGCGCTCATCACCACCTTCCAGGGGCTGTGCGTCGCCATCCCATGCATTGCCCTCCACACCTTCCTGCGCACACGGCTCACGCGGATCGTTGCGCTCGTTGGCGACGAATGCGACCGTGTCGTCGCCGATCTGGAGCGCCACGCTGCCAAGGTTCGCGGAGGCCGTGCATGAGATTCGCCAGGCGGATGACGACCGAGGGCGGCATCGACATGACGCCGATGATCGACATCGTCTTCCAGTTGCTCATCTTCTTCCTCACGACGGCAGCGATCGCACAGGCCAATCGGGTGAAGCTGGACCTGCCGCGCGAGGCGGGTACACCCGATCCAACGCCGACCGGTCCTGGACTTGTCGTGTCGATCCGCGCCGACGGTTCCTGCGAACTCGCAGGCCGCGTCGTCACGATGGATGAGCTCACGGCGGCTGCCCGTGCATCGCGCAGTGAGCGCGGTCGCCTGGTGCCCGTGGTGCGGGCCGATCGGAGCGCACCGGGAGCTCGGCTCAATGATGTCATCGATGCGTGCCGACAGGCCGGGTTCGACGGCATCCGTCTCGCCACCACGCCGGGAGGCGGCACATGAGATTCGCGCGTGGTGGGCGCCGTGGCGGTCGCATCGTGCTGGGCATGACCAGCATGATCGATGCCACATTCCTGCTTCTGGCGTACTTCATCTTCACCTCGGGCGTCGAGCGACGCGAGGAACAGCTCACCGCGGCGCTTGCTGCACGCGCCGCCTCGGTGGCCAGCGAGTTGCGCCCGCAGGTGGTTGAGGTCCGTGGTGGCAGTGCCGTGGCCTTCACGGTGGGCAGCAATGCCGTCGCCACGCGGGATGAGCTGCGTTCGATCCTTGAGCGGCTTCCCAAGCAAGCCGGCTTGCTCGTGCGGGGCCATGACAGCGCGTCGGTTGCCTCCGTGGCGGCGGCGATGCAAGCCGCGACCGATGCCGGCTTCGGAGAGGTGGCGTATGCACCCGCACGGTGAGCGTGACGTCGCCTGCCCAGGCGGGATCCCTTGCGCGAGCATCATGCTGGCGCGGTGCGTTGCCGTGGCACTGCTGCTGGCGACGGTCGGGCATCCAGCGCGTGCCGATCAAGGGCGTCTCGATGCCGATGCGGCGGCGCTCGAGCGATTGTCAGGCTCGCTTCGGCTCGATCGGCTCGCGTGGCATCTGGCTGAGCGCCGGTTCGATCAGGCTGCCAGCCCCGAGGAACGCGAGGCGGTCGCGCGCGATCTCGTACGCGCCATCGAGCCCATGGCCGAAGGGGCCGATCCGGAACTCGCGGATGCCTTGGCACAGCGCTTGGAGCGCATCCTCGGCCAGTTCGCCACCGTGCATGTGGATGCGCCAGGCATGGCCTGCGTGGGTCGCCTGCTCGAGGCAAGCGGCCAGGTGATCGGTCGGCTTCGTGCGGGCGATGAGGTTCCCGCGCCCGAGGTGGCGCAAGCGATCGGCTGGGCGAGCCGGGCGGAGTCGCTCTCGCAAGCCATGATCAAGGACCTTGGTTCGCGCACGCCGCCGGGGTTCGAGCAGATGCTGCGATCGCGTCTGGCGTGGTCGAGGCTCCAGGGTGCGTGGCTCCGCACGCAGGGCGAGGGTCGCGGCGTGGAGGAGTTGGCTGAGTCGGCGATCCCTCCCTTGGCCGATGTCCTGGAGATCGATGGTCGCGCCCTGAAGCCGGAGGAGGTCAGCGTCGATCTGCGATCGAACGAGGTCTATGCCTGGGCGATCGTGGGCATGGCTCAGGCTCGGGCCCTCTTGGAGCGTGGCGGCGCCAGTGATGCCATGCGTTGGCTCGAGCTGTGTGATGATCCAGTCACCGCGCCGGTCGTCCGTTCGGCCGCGATGGAGTGGCGTGTGCAGGTGTGCCTCGACGCACGGGATTGGACGCGCGCCCGTGTGCTGCTGACCAGCGCGGGACAGGTGCCGCAGGGCTCCGAGCCTGCGCTCGCCCGCGTGGCGCGCCGTGCTGCACGGCTCGGGGCGACTGACGAGAAGGCCCTGCGCGTGGTCGAGGCGGCACTGCCGATGCTGCTCGCTTCAGGTCGCGGCGACTTGGTGTCCTGGGTGGCACAGGCGCTGCCGCCCTCAGGGGCGGGCGGCGTCGTGCAGGCTCTCGGTGGGTTGGCCACTGCTTCCAGCGATCCAACAGCCACGCCTGATGCCCTGCGGCGTGCTGCGGAGGGCGCACTCGGCATTGCGGCGACCACGAAGGGATCGGCGGCCACCACGCTCAAGCTCGAAGCCGCTCGGCTCCTGCTCCGGGCCGGCGATCCATCCCAGGCGGCCGTGATTGCGGGCGAGTGCCTCGCGCAAGCGCGCGAACCCGCGCCCGCCGTGCAGTGGTTTCGACTGCTGGCACTCGCTGCCGCGCAGGATCCGGCCTTGCGCGAGGAGTCGCTTGCATTCCTGGCGGGACCGCCCGCGGGTGAATGGTCCACGCGGGTGGCGATCCTTGCGGCGTCGCAGGGGATCCACGACGACCCCGTGCTGCTCGCCCTCGAGGCCGTCGATGAGTCAGACCCGGCATGGCGCCGGGCGCAGGATGCGCTGTGCACTGCGGCATACGAGCGCATGCGCGCGTCACCCGCGTCGGATCGGCTTCGCCTGGCTGAACTGGTCATGCGTCCCGCGCCAGTGCCCAGCAGCGCGTGGCCGGATGGGCGCATCGATCCTGTGGTGCTTCGCCAACTGGTGACGGCGATGCTTCCGTGGTTCCGCTCGCCGGCCACGGTCGCCCGCGCAGGTGCACTGCTGGATGAGATCGCAGCGGCACGATCGCTCGCGTCGATGGAGCCGGCCGAGCGGGGGGTCGTGGCTGAAGCCATGGTCCGTGTGGCCTGTGCGCGTGGGTTCCCCGAGCAGGCGCTCGCTGCACTGGGCGCACTCGAAGGTTCGCAGCGCGCGAAGGCGGCTCGTGTGGTTCTTGATGCATCGTGGGAGGTCATCCGCCAAGGGGCGATCGAGGCAGCACGGCGCGATCGACTGGCGATCGAGGCCGCGAGCGCGGCACGGGAGGGGATCGATCCTGCCGTGGATCCAGCCGCGGCGCTCACATGGGTGCAGGTGGCGACCGTCGCAGTGCGCGCGGGTGAGTCCACGCTCGCACCGCAGTTGATGAGCGTTGCCACAGCGCTCGCAGATCGATCCCCGGACCGGACCACCTTGCTGAGCGCTCTGGCCGCATCCCGCGCTGCCGGAGATGATGCTCGCGCCGTGACCTGGGGGACCAAGCTTGCGTCGGGTCTGGCCGCGGATGATCCCGATCGGGCCGCGGTCGATGTAATGCTGATCGATTCTCTCTCGCGAGTGGATCCAGGGCGTGCGCGCACATTGCTCCGCCAGCTCTTCACGCTCACTCCCGGATGGAAGCAGGGCCTGCAGGCGGGGCCGCTTGCGGAACTCGCGCTTCGGCTGGGGGTCGAGGGATGATCGATGCGCTCCACGCATGCTTTGGCGTGACGCCTGATGTGCCGCCACATGAACTCATCGGTGTTGCACCTGATGCTTCCCGCGATGAGATCCTCGAAAGTGCGACGCAGCGGTTGCGGGCGGTCCATGCTCGGTTTCCCGAGCATGATCCGGCGTTCATCGCGGCGCGTGCCCGGCTTCGGGCAGCGGTGCGCATCCTCGTCGACCAGGCGACGGAAGCGGCCGACCCTGATGGCCTGCGCGCGTTGGTCGCCAGTGCAGGCGGTTGGAATCGCCAGGCTCGTGCTCGTGCGCTGCGTTGGGCTGCACTGCATGGCGTCGATCCTGGTGGCTTGGTCGAACTGCTCGGCGGTCCTTCGGGCGATCCGGGCATGGCCTCGCGGCCTGCCGTCGCTCCATCCATGGGGGCCTTGCGGCGTGATCGTGACCGGTCGTGGCTGCCGTGGGCGATCGGTTTCATGGCGGCGATCCTCGCCCTCGCAGCCACGGCCACCATCACGCTGGCGGTGCTCGATCGAGGTCGCATGGACGAAGCGGCCGTCTCCCCACCAACCCGGGAGTCCAACCCGGGAGTGACTCAGGCCGAGCAACCACCCGGGTCCCAGCCGAAGCCTGCACCGGAGTCGAGACCAGCGGTGCGTTCGCCCCGTCCACCCGCAGCCCTTCCTTCGATGCCGGATGATCCCGTATCGACGCAGAAGCGTGGCTTGGCGCCCTCGACGGACTGGGACCAGCTCGCTGCTCGGCTGGACGGATCGCGACTCTCGACCGGTGCAGGCGTCGATGCGGAGCTCTCGCTCTTGGAGCGCATCCAGGCGTTGACCGAGGCAGCACTCCTGCTGGATGCGGGCCGAGCGGCCGATGCGCGGTTGATCCTCGATGGCATGCCTGAGTCGTTCCGTGCGCCTGAACCGGCCGTCCAGCGCAGACGATCGGTCGGCGATGGAGGCCTTGCCGTGGCGATCGATCGCGCCGACGGTCCCGAGGCGCGGGTCCTGGCACTCAATCGTTGGCTCGGCACGGCCAACGAGATCGGCCCCTCGGATGCACGCACGCTGGCGTTGCTGGCCTGCGGCCCCGAGGATGGTCTCTCACGCCGCGCGCGTGCCATCACGCAGACGCGATTCCCTTCCAGCGCGGAGATGGCGATGGGGTGGCTGGATGTGCTGGCCATCGCCGATCCCGGCACGGCATCGACGGCGATCAGCGCATGGCTGGGGCGTGCTGGACTCGATGCGTCCTCGACCGACGGTGCGATCCGGATCAGGCAGGTCCTCGTCGAGCGCGCGATCGCACTGGCGCAGGGTGAGGCTGACTCGATCCGCCAGCGTGTGGCGGCGTGCCAACTCTCATGGGGACGCATTGCGCCGCTTCTGGGGGCGGTGCCTGCGCGGGGCGGCGAAGGGGACCTGGGCACCGCATCGATCGAGGCCATCGTGCAGGGCAGTGCAGGCACTCCGCCTGCCCGTGACATGGCCGCGCTGCGACTTCACGCCGCTGATGGCGAGGTGGCTCGCTTCATCGCATGGCAGACGGCGCTGCTCGATGCACTCGCGCTGCCGGCCAACGGGGTCTCGCGCGGCGAGCGCGCATCGGCCGAGCATGCCCTGGAGGCGGCAGCGTCGTCACGCGCCGAAGCAGGGAGCGCTCTCGAACAGGCGATCGCCAACCAGCGCGCGATCACGCGTGCCATCGGTGTGCGAGCGGGGCGGTGGACATGGTGAGGGTCGTCGCCATCCTCCTGGCGATGATCGCCGTGCCGCCGTGGCCCGAGCGGCTCGATGCGCTCGATCCCGCCAGGCCATTGGCCTACCTCGAAGCCGGCGAGGATGCTGCGCGTGACGGCGAGGTCGACCTGGCGCGCCAGCTCTTTCGCCGCTCCGGTGCCTTGGCGGCAGCGGCCCAGGACCCAGGCATGGCGGCCAGTGCTGCGTTGGGCATGGCGTCGCTCGAGGATCCATCCGTCCACGGCGCATGGGCCAGATGGCATGCGCTGGCCCGCATGTTGGCCCCGACGCGCGTGGCGCGCGGAGCGTGGGTGGCGCCCGACGCTGATCGCCTCCGATTCGCGGAGTTGATCTCGCACTATCGCGCGGGGCGTTCGCTGCAGGCCCAGCGACTGGGGCGTGATGCGGCGTGCGTGGCGCTTGCCCGCGAGTGGGGCGCGCTCCTGCCCGGCGGCGGGGAAGGGTTCATCCGTGCGTGCACGGGGCTCTCGGCTTCGGCACCTCCGCAACTCTCGCCGCGCCAGGCCGACCAGTTGCTGGCCGTGGAGGCGGCCCTCCTGGCCCGGACCCCTCGAGCGCTCGATGAACTCCGTTGTGGACTCGCATCATCGGTTCCGGAGGTCGATGCACGCGATCCGGCCAGCGCCTTCGGCATCGATGATGCCACCTGGTGGTGGCGTGGTGGGCGTTGGTCTGCAACCAAGTGACCGGAGGGCCCGCTCGCAGGTCCGGCGCAGCGCGGTTGGGGTTCAGCAGCGCTTCAGGGCAGCGTCAAGGTCCGCGATCAGATCATCGGCATGCTCGATGCCCACGCTCAGGCGGACGAGCGAGTCGCTGATGCCCAGTTCACGGCGCATCGCCTCGGGCACGCTGGCGTGGGTCATGATCGCTGGATGCTCGATCAGGCTCTCGACGCCACCGAGGCTCTCGGCGAGCGCGAAGAGGTGCACATGCTCGAGGAAGGCGCGGCTCTCGCGGATCCCGCCCTTGAGGAAGATCGTGATCATGCCGCCGAAGGCTGGCTGCCCGTGCAGGCGCATCTGGCGGGCGGCGAGCGCATGCTGCGGGTGGCTGGTCAGGCCCGGGTAGACGACACGCTCGACCTTGGGATGGCGCTCAAGCCACTGCGCCAGACGCATCGCACTCTCGCAGTGGCGCTGCATGCGCACCGCGAGCGTCTTCACGCCGCGCAGGCCGAGGTAGGCATCGAAGGGGCCCATCACGCTGCCGATCGCGTTCTGCATGAAGCGCAGCTTCTCGCAGAGATCGGTCCGGCCGGTGACCAGCGCGCCGCCGACCGTATCGCTGTGGCCGCCGATGTACTTGGTCGTCGAGTGCATGACCATGTCGCAGCCCAGTTCGAGCGGCCGCGTGAGCATGGGCGTGGCGAAGGTGTTGTCGCAGACGGTGATCGCGCCAGCGGCCTTCCCGATCGAGGCCACGGCGGCGAGGTCCACCAGCTTGAGCGTGGGATTGGTCGGGGTCTCGACCCAGAGCATGCGCGGGGCGTTCGCCTTGACCGCGGCCTGGAGTCTGGCCGCATCGGTCATGTCGACAAACACGACCTTCAGTCCCTGGCTGCGGGCGCGCACGCGATTGAGCAGGCGGTTGGTTCCGCCGTACACATCGTCCATGCACACGATGCAGTCACCCGCATCGAGGAGTTCGAGTGCCGTACCGATCGCGGCAAGACCGCTGGCGAACGCGAATCCGCCGCAGGTGCGATCCTGCTCCTCCAAGAGCCCGCTCGACTCGAGGCTGCCGAGGCATCGCTCGAAGGCGAACCGCGTGGCGTTGTGGCTGCGTGAGTACTCAAAGCCCTTGTGGACCCCGGGTGAGTCCTGGATGAAGGTGCTGCTCGTGGCGATCGGCGGCATGACCGCACCGGTCGAGGGATCGGGATGCTGGCCCCCGTGGATGCAGCGGGTGTCGAGGTGGAGCCGGGAGGTGTCGTGGGCCATGGGTGGTTCCGGGTTCAGGCGGTCTGCTGGCGCAGCCAGTTGATGAGGTCGATGCGCGTGATGAGCCCGCAGTAGCGATCGCCATCGACGACGATGGCCACGCGGTCGGCGCGGAAGATCGGGATCAGCTCCTCGGGATGCGCGGTCGGTGGCACCGTCTCGAGGTTGCTGGTCATGAAGTCGCTCACGGGGTGCTGCAGCGCACCGCGATCGCGGTAGAGCGCGAGGAGGATGTCACTCTCATCGATGATGCCCAGCACGCGGTCGCGCTCATCGAGCACCGCCATCTGGCTGACCGAGTACATGCGCATGCGCTTCACGGCCTGCGCCAGGGGCAGCGCTGGTGTGAGCGTGAAGTCCTCCTTGCGGTCGTGGCGGCGGGCGATGAGGTCGCGCAGGTCGCCCGTGCGCTCGCGCTGGAGTATGCCCTGGTCGACCATCCAGAAGTCGTTGTACATCTTGCTCAGGTACTTCGCGCCCGAGTCGCAGATGAGCGTGACCACGCGCTTGGGTTCCTTCTGCTCGCGGCAGTAGCTCAGGGCCGCGTGCAGCAGCACGCCGACGCTCGATCCGGCGAGCACGCCCTCCTTCACGAGGAGTTGGCGCACGGTCTCGAACGCCTCGGCATCGGTGACGGTGTAGGCCTTCGACACCAGCGACAGGTCGAGGATCGACGGTACGAAATCCTCGCCGATGCCTTCGACGAGCCACGAACCGGGCTCGACGGAGCGGCCCTCGTTCACCAAGGGCGCCAGGATCGAGCCGGCGGGGTCGGCCAGGATGATCTGGACCTTGGGGTCCTTCGACTTCAGGAAGCGGCCCACACCGCTCACGGTGCCACCCGAGCCCACGCCTGCCACGAAGGCATCGATGCGGCCGCCCATCTGCTCCCAGATCTCAGGGCCGGTCGTGCGTTCGTGGGCGATCGGATTCGCGGGATTGGCGAACTGGTTCACATAGATCGAGTTGGGGATCTCCCTCGAGAGCCGCTCGGCCACATCCTGGTAGTAGTCGGGGTGCCCCTTGGCCACATCGGAGCGGGTCATGCGGACTTCGGCCCCCATCGCTCGCAGGTGGCTGACCTTCTCCTCGCTCATCTTGTCGGGCATCACGACGACGAGCCGGTAGCCCTTGAGCGTCGCGATGAGTGCGAGGGCGATGCCGGTATTGCCGGCGGTCGCCTCCACGATCGTGCCGCCCGGCTTCAGGGTGCCGGATTGCTCCGCCGCCGCCACCATCTCCACCGCGATGCGGTCCTTGATGGATTGGCCTGGGTTGAGGTTCTCGAGCTTCACGTAGAGCTCGCAGCAGCCGGTGTCAAGGTGACGCAGGCGGAGCATGGGTGTATTGCCCACCATGTCGATGAGGCTGTCGTACACCGGGGCAGTCGGCATCGAAGGAGTGTACGGGTGCGCACGCGGGCGATTTGCCGCACAATCCGGGCATGGGCGTGATCCTGGAGATCGTGGACGGCCGGCTCGCCATGCGCAGCGATGCCGATGCGCCCAGCTCTGGCATGTCGATCGACCTTGGCTCGATCGATGTTCGCGCACTCGGCGGCCACCCGCTCGTGCGTGCGGTGGGCAAGGGCGCGGGGCATGTCGTCGATGCCACCGCGGGGCTTGGCGGCGATGCGTGGATCCTCGCTGCGTCGGGCCGCACGGTCGTGGCGCTCGAGCGGCACCCATCGATCCACGCGGTCCTCGAGGATGCACTCATGCGTGCACGAAGGACGCCGGCCCTTGCGCCGGTGGCGGCGCGCATCACGCTGTCGCAGGCGGATGCCCGTCACGCCCTCGCCGAGGCTGCAGGGGGCGCGTGGGCCATCCTCGTGGACCCGATGTTCCCTCCAAAGGCCAAGTCTGCGCTCGCGCCACGGGACATCCGCTTGGTGAAGGAAGCCGTGGGTGACGATGCGGATGCCGCCAACCTGTTGGCGGTGGCGTTGGCGACGACGGTACCCCGCATCATCGTCAAGCGACCGCATGAGGCGCCGCCGCTCGGCGACGAGCCGCATCATGTGATCGAGAGCCGGCTCGTGCGCTACGACATCTATGATCGCCCGCACCTGATGCACCGACCATGAGCACCGCCTGGTTCCATGTTCCGTCACTCGAGGATGCGGGCATCGTCTGGATCCCCAAGGACGAGGCGAAGCATGCGTTGGGGGCACGACGCCTCGGTGCCGGCGATGCCGTCACGCTCTTCGATGGTGCCGGCCATGTCGGCAGGGGCGTCGTGACCGATCAGCGCCGGCACGATGGCGCACTCGCGATCGATGTGGGGAACTCCACCAGGGCGCCCCGGGCCAGGCCTGCCGTGCATCTGGTGTGTGCGATCCCCAAGGGCGATCGCAGCGCCACGCTGATCGAGTCATGCATGCCATTCGAGCCGGCGTCGATCACGCCGCTCGCCTGCGAGCGCAGCGTCCAGCGCATGTCGCCGAATCTCGCGGCGCGGCTTGAGCGCATTGCGCTTGAATCCTGCAAGCAGTCACGCCAGCCCTGGGCGTGCACGATCGCCCCCGAGGTCTCGCCCGAGGCGGCGGTGCGCGCGGCCCATGGCCGTTCCTTGATCCTTCATCCGGGTGGTGTGCCGCTGCGCGAGGCGGTGCGCGGGCTCGAGGCCGTGACGGTGCTCATTGGGCCCGAGGGCGGTTTCTCCGATCGCGAGGTCGCGGCGTGCGAGGCAGCGGGTGCCGTGCGAGTTGGGCTTGGTGCGACGATGCTCCGCATCGAACTTGCGGCGAGCGCGGCGATGTCGGTCATTCGGATCGGTTGAGGTCGCGGTGCCGGCAGCCGCTGGGACGGCTGCCGAAGGCTCGAAACAAAAAGGCAGCCGCTGGGACGGCTGCCGAAGATGGAGCGTACCGGAGTCGAACCGGTAACCTCTGCCTTGCAAAGGCAGCGCTCTGCCAATTGAGCTAACGCCCCGCTCGGGGGGCGGGGGATCGTACCGCGGGTGGGTGGGGGTGGAAACAGCCTCGCCCACCGAGGTCCGGGACGCGATCCCCGGCACATGGGCGCCGATGCAGCGAGTGCTCGACGAAAGAACGCCCCGCGTGGGGCGGGGCGTTCGAAAGGAAACGGCCTTTGATGGGCCCAGTCGCTCAGTCTGATGGACCGGTCGAGATCGGCACGCCGTCGACGGCGGGGGTGGTCGGCGTTCGCGAGACCGGCAGCGACTCCATCGTGCGCGGGCGGATGAGCTTCACCCGCAGCGTGGGGTCGTAGGTCGTATCGCCCTTCACGCCCACCAGCGTACCGAGCATGGGGTCGTACTCGAAGCAGTCGTCGGGCACGACATAGGCAATGGCCTGGCCGGTGGTCGGATCCGCCAGCACATAGAGCTCGGGGAGCGCCGTGCCGTCGTACACGACCGACTGGTTCAGGTAGCCGAACGCGTCGAAATCAGCGCGCGACTCGACGGCCTTGGCGATGACCGCGAGGGCGTCTGCGTTGGCATCGAGCGCGTCGATGGTGGCCGCGACATTGGCGTTTTCCTGCTGGATCTTCATCAGCAGTTCGATCTGCTGCAGCCGCCAGTTCACCGTCGACTTGGCGCCGACATCCGATCCAGCGTTGTCGAGGAAGTCCATGTATTGCCCACGGATCGCCTCGAGTTCCTCGGAGCGGTCGGGCTGTTCACGCACGCGCCTCCAGGTCGATTCGAGGGTGGCGAGCTTGGCTCGGCGTTCGCGGAAGAGATCGAGCGCGGTCGGCTTGGGAGGTTCGACCGCGACCACCTCCTCCACCCCGACGACCTCTCCGGTCGTCGCTGCAGCAGCCGGGCCGCTGGCGTCGAGTTCGGGCGTGGCTGCAGTCGTCACGGGAGCAGGCGACTGCGTTGTGGCCACGGCGGGTGCGGGCGCGGACTTCACAGGGGCCGCATCGGCAGCAGCCTGCACATTGACCGGCGCGGCCTTGCGCACATAGTTGACATTGACCCAACCCGTCGCGGCGCCAGGCATGCGCACCTTGTAGACAGGCAAGCCATCGACTTCGATGGTCTCGATCACATTGAGCGTGGTACCCGCTGGCAGTGCGGCGATCGACTGATGCGAGTTGCGTGCCGCGCCCTGTGCACTTGCGTTCGGTGCGCGCAGCGGCGTCTCGTCGGTCAGCGACAGCGTCGTGCCGTCGGCCGAGAGCATGCCGCTCGACACGAACGCGTGCATCCCGGCGAACGCGTCGCCACTCGTGCGCACGCGCGCCCAGCCGTTCGATTCCTCGATCACCTCGACGACATCCCCCGACTGGAGTTTGCCGAAGGGGTACGAGTCACCGAGGACCGGACCGGTTCGAACGTTGACGTTGTTGGAGGTGATGCGGCCTTGGTAGAGCGCTTGGGTGGCATCTTGCGCAGAAGCCGAAACTACGCATGCCATCGCGACGATCAAAGGAGTCCATTCCTTCATGGGGCGGATAATACAGAAAGTCGCGTGCTACCATCCCGCGGATGCTCCGGATTCCGCGATTTTTTGCGCTCGCCCCCTTGGCGCTCGCGGTGGTCGCGTGCGAGTCGCCGCTGGGCACCCGCGATGACGAGGCAGAGTGGCGCCAAGCGGTCGATGGCGCGCTCAAGCGGCAGATCGACGAATCCCAGCCCGCGGACCCTGTTCGGCCGGTCACGCGCGTACCTGCCACCGCACCCGCCAACCTGGCGGCGCGCGCTCCCGAGCTCGAGGCGTTCGGGCCGGCGGCCGCTGGTGCCGGGACGACACTCGATCTGGGGCCGGGGCTCGCCGGCACCGAGCAACCCCAGATCGGGCTCTCGCTCAAGGACGCCCTGACAACGGCCTTGCGCAACAGCCTGCCCGTGCAAGGGGCGCGCATCGATCGCGCGATCCGGACCACCGAGATCGACCAGGCCGAGGCGGCGTTCGATGCGGTGCTCGTGGCCGGTGGTGGCTACCAAGGCATCGAGGATCCGCAGCCCGCGATCCAGATCGATCCTCTCGCTCCGCCGTCCAACTTCGCCTCGATCGAGAATCGGGGCGGCAACCTGACGGCGGGGATCCGCAAGCAGCTCGAAACCGGCGGTCAGTTCGGCCTCGATGTCGGGGTGACGCAGATCAAGAACCTCAACGGCGTGACCTATGTCCCCAACCCCGCCTACGAGACCTCGCTCGACCTGACCCTCGACCAACCGCTGCTGGCCGGCGCCGGCGAGGATGTGGCGCTCGCGCAGGTGCGGATCGCCCAGGTGCGGGATCGTGCGGCCGCCGAGGAACTCCGCCGCTCCATGCAGGAACTCCTGCTCTCGGTCGAGGACCAGTACTGGGAACTCCATGTGCGCAGGCAGGAAGTGGTGGCTGCGCAGTGGCTCGTCCAGGTCGGTACCGAGGTGCGGGATGTCGTGGAGAAGCGGCAGCGGCTCGATGCCACCGTCGCCGACTACTCGGATGCGGTCGCCACGGTCGAACAGCGCAAGTCCACGCTCATCAATGCCCGCAATGCCGCACGCACCGCCAGCGACCGTCTCAAGCTGCTGATGAACGATGCGCAGTTCCCGGTCGGCACCGAACTGGTCGTTGCCGCGACCGACGAGCCGCCGACCTCGCCGATCGACTTCAGTTTCCGTGACAGCGTGATCACCTCGATCGAGCGCAATCCGTCGGTGCGACTCGCATTGCTCACGATTGACCAGGCGGACATCAACACGACCGTGGCGAACAACGGGCTGCTTCCCCAACTCGACCTCAATCTGGCGGTCGGCCTGAATGGCCTCGATGGCGACCTCGGTGGGGCGAGCGAGGACATCGTCGACGCCGACTTCGTCTCGTACCTCGCGGCGCTGCAGTTCTCGCAACCCATCGGCAACCGCCCGGCGGAGGATGCATGGCGCATCGCACGGCTCCAGCGAAGCCGCGCCGTCACCGGCTACCAGCAGGCCGTCGAGAACGCGGTGTTCGGCGTCAAGAGCGCGATGCGTGATGTCAGCGCTTCGTACCAGCTCATCGAACAGGCCCAGATCACGCGACTGGCGCAGGCAGAGAACCTGCGTGCGCTGTTGCTCCTGGAGAAGACCCTTGCAGCGCTGACGCCCGAGTTCCTTGCACTCAAGTTCCAGCGGCAGACTGCGCTGGCCAATGCACACATCGAGAGCGCCCGCGCGAAGGCTCGCTACAACCAGGCGATCGCGCGGCTGCAGCAGGCTTCAGGCACGATCCTCGAATCCAAGGGATTCACCTTCGACGAGGCGGGAAGCTGGGGTACCCCGCGCTGAACCATGCCCATCGTCCTGCCCTACGACAGTGAGAGTGTGAACTATGCCGCGGGCGAACTGCGCAGCGGGAGTGTGGTCGCCTTCGCCACGGAGACGGTGTACGGCCTCGGGGCGCGCACGATGGATCCCCAGGCTATCCAGAAGCTCTATGCGCTCAAGCGTCGGCCGGCCGACAACCCGCTCATCGCGCATGTCCTCGATGTGGTCTCGGCGCGCCCGTTGGTGCTCGATTGGCCGATGGAGGCATCCTTGCTCGCCAGCGCGTGCTGGCCCGGACCGCTGACGATGATCCTGCGCAAGGCCGAGTCCGTGCCGCGTGCTGCGACGGGAGGGCGCGACACCATCGCGATCCGGTCGCCCAGGCATCCGTTGGCGCGGGCGCTGCTGCACGCGGTCGGCGCACCGATCAGCGCACCGAGCGCCAACCGCAGCGGCCAGGTCAGCCCGACGACCGCCGAGCATGTGGCGCAGGATTTCATCGATGAGCGCGATCTGCTGGTGCTCGACGGTGGTCCGTGCACGGTTGGCATCGAGAGCACCGTGATCGACCTGACGACGCCAGTGCCCGTCGTGCGGCGGCCCGGTTCGGTCACGGTCGAACGGCTGCGGGAACTGCTCGGTCGGGTCGATGTGGAGCATGCGTCGATCCAAGGCGCGAGCCCCGGTACGGCTGCGCGCCACTACGCGCCCGAGCGTCCGGCGCTCCTGGTCGATGGGCATGATCTCCAGCGCGCACTCGATGCCTCACCCGAGCCTGCGGCCGTGATCGCGTTCGAGGGCCGCACCGTGCCGTCGCCGCACCTCCTGGTGCCCATGCCGCGCGACGCAGAGCAGTATGCGGCGATCCTCTACGGGGCGCTGCGGCGAGCCGACGCATCAGGCTATGCACGCATCGTGATCGAGCGTCCGGAGCAGTCAGGCGGTGCATGGGATGCCGTCACCGATCGCCTCGCGCGTGCCACCGCGTGAGCTTCGCCCCGAAGGGGTGCAGGGATAGACTTCCACCATGTCGATCGCTGCGCGCGTGATCCATGCCCCCCGTGGCAACACCCTGACCTGCAAGACCTGGGCTGCCGAGGCGGCGATGCGCATGCTCATGAACAACCTCGATCCTGCGGTGGCGGAGCGACCCGGGGACCTCATCGTCTATGGCGGCCGCGGGCAGGCAGCACGCTCGTGGGAAGCGTTCGACGCCATCATCGCCAGCCTCAAGACCCTTGCCCCGGACGAGACGCTGCTCGTCCAGAGCGGCAAGCCGGTTGGCATCGTGCGCACCACGGTCGACTCGCCGCGCGTGCTCATCGCCAACTCGAATCTCGTGCCCCATTGGGCCACCCAGCAGCACTTCGACGACCTCGCCGTGCGCGGGCTCATGATGTTCGGCCAGATGACCGCAGGCAGCTGGATCTACATCGGCACGCAAGGCATCCTGCAGGGGACCTACGAGACCTTCGCCGAGTGCGGGCGCCAGCATTTCGGCGGCTCCCTCAAGGGCACGCTGAATGTGACGGCAGGATGCGGCGGCATGGGCGGCGCGCAGCCCTTGGCGATCACCATGAACGAGGGAACCTGCCTGATCGCAGACATCTGCCGCGAGCGCCTGGAGAAGCGCGTGCATGACCGTTACCTCGACGAACTGCACGACGACCTTGATGCGGCGATCGATCGCTCGCTCGAGCTCAAGCGCGCAGGCAAGGCGATCAGCGTGGGCGTCCTGGCCAACGCCGTCGATCTGCTTCTACGACTCGATGCGCGCGGCATCGTGCCGGAAACGCTCACGGACCAGACCAGCGCGCACGATCCGCTCGAGGGCTACTACCCCGACGGCCTCACCCGCGAGGCCGCCGATGCGCTTCGCGAGAGCGATCCGACGCGCTATCAGGAGCTGAGCATGGCTTCGATGGAGCGGCATGTGCGCCTGATGGTTGGTTTCCTGCGCAAGGGATCGAAGGTCTTCGACTACGGCAACAACATCCGCCAGCGTGCCTTCGACATGGGCTTCAAGGATGCGTTCGCCTTCCCTGGCTTCGTGCCCGCGTACATCCGCCCGCAATTCTGCACCGGCCGCGGGCCGTTCCGCTGGGTCGCTCTCTCGGGCGATCCGGCCGACATCGCCGCGACCGACGAAGCGGTGCTCAAGCTCTTCCCCAACGACAAGGGCCTCGAGCGCTGGATCCGCATGGCGCAGGATCGCGTGGCGTTCCAGGGTCTCCCCGCACGCATCTGCTGGCTCGGCTTGGGTGAGCGCCACCGCGCCGGGTTGCGCTTCAACGAGATGGTCGCCAAGGGCGAGGTGAAGGCGCCGATCGTCATTGGGCGCGATCACCTGGACTGCGGCAGCGTCGCGAGCCCCAACCGCGAGACCGAGGGCATGAAGGACGGCACCGACGCGGTGAGCGATTGGGCGATCCTCAACTTCGCCGTGAACACGGCGAGCGGCGCGAGCTGGACGAGCTTCCATCATGGCGGCGGCGTGGGCATCGGGTACAGCCAGCACGCGGGGCAGGTCATCGTCGCGGACGGTTCGCCCGAGGCCGCCAAGCGTCTCGAGCGCGTGCTCACGAACGACCCGATGATGGGCGTGTTCCGCCATGCCGACGCCGGCTACGAGTTGGCGCAGCAGTGTGCGGACGAGCGCGGCGTGAAGATCCCGCTCCGCCCCTGGTCAGCGTGAGCCGCTTCGCGGCCGTCGCCCTGCGCTGGCAGCCGATTCGCTTCGCGTTGTGGCCGTCCCCGCCTTGGGTCGCGGCCACAGTGCTTCGCTTCCTGCTGAGTCCCTCTTCCGCCACGGCAGCAGGGATCCAAGGCGGCGGACGGACGGGCGCGGCGTGAAGAAGCCCGGTCGATGTCGGTTTGAGGCTTGTATCAACGGGGTTCGGGGTTAGCCTTCACCGTCCAGTCCGGTCCAACACCGCCTGCAGGTCATCCATGTTGAACATCAGGCCCATTCAGCTCACGCTCGGCCTCGTCGCTGCGTGCACCACAGCACTCGGCATGCCTCGCCTTGCCTTCGCCCAATGCAGCGCCGACATCACCGGCAACGGCGTGGTCGATGGTGCCGACCTCGGAAGCCTGCTGACCGAGTGGGGCACGATGGGTCCCGCTGCCGACCTGGATGGCAACGGCGTGGTTGATGGTGCAGATCTGGGCATGATGCTGACGGCGTGGGGGCCGTGCAGCCCGGTCGTTCCGGGGTGGGCCACCTTGCTTGAGGCCGCACCCGATCCGGCCATCGTGACGGACAGGCTGCTGCGAGAAGCGATCGTCGACTCGAACTGGGCGTGGCGGGTTCGCGATACGGCTACGCAGATCGAGATGGTCCTCATCCCGGCCGGGTCCTTCTGGATGGGATGCTCGCAGGTGCCCGGATGGGGATGCTTCCAGGATGAACTGCCCATTCATGAGGTCATCCTCACGCAGCCGTTCTACATGGGCAGGCACGAGGTGACGCAGTCGCAGTGGACTGCGGTCATGGGCTCCAACCCCAGTCACTTCAGCGGCTTTGCGGATTCCCCCGACCGTCCGGTCGAGCGCGTGAACTGGACCATGGCCCAGGCATTCGTGACCGCCGCCAGCATGAAGTTGCCGACCGAGGCGCAGTGGGAGTACGCCGCACGGGCGGGCACCGACACCGCCTTCCACGGCATCCCGTCCCAGCCGGAAGGCAGCAGCGAGGAGTCCTATCTCGTCGAGATCTCATGGGTCGGCGCCAACTCCGGCATGCAGACTCGGCCCGTCGGCCTGAAGCCGCCCAATGGATTCGGGCTGCATGACCTGTGCGGCAATGTGCTGGAGTGGTGCAACGACTGGTACGGCCCCTATCCGGAAGGTCCCGTGGTGGATCCGGTCGGTCCGTCGAGTGCCTGGGGCCGGGTCTTCCGCGGTGGCTGCTGGCACCTCTTCCCGGTGCTGAGCCGTGTGGCGGTGCGCTACGAGGAGCTTGAGAACGGTGACCTCTACAGCGACACGGGCTTGCGGGTGATCCGCACGCCCTGACCGCGAGCGCCGCGATCGGTCAGTCGAGCAGGCGGTCGAACGCTCCGCTTCGGATCAACTCGACGATGGCGGTGATGTCGGGTGCGGGGGAGCGATCGCCCGTGAGCCGCGCGACCTGGCCGCGCACGATCGCATGTGCGCGCTCCACGCCGTCGCCCGAGCGCAGCGGTCGCTGGCAGTCGAGTGCCTCGGCCATCGTCTGCAGTTCGATCGCGATCACGCTCGTGGCCAGTTCGACCGAGCGGCGCGCGTGACGAGCGCTCGTCGCACCCATGCTGTTGTAGTCCTCGATGCCGGCGCTCGTGGGCACATTGCCGGGGCTCGCCGGGTGGGCCAGCACGCCGAGCTCGTTCACGCACGCCGCGGCGGTGTATTGCGCGATCATCAGGCCGCTGTCGAAGCCCGCATCGACGGCCAGATGCGGCCGCACGCGGCTTTCAGGATCCTGGCCGGAGAGTGCCCAGTAGGTCCGGCGTTCGCTGATGCCGGCGACATGACAGAGGGCGATCTTGAGGGTGTCGAGCGCGATCGCCAGGGGCATGCCGTGGAAGTTGCCGCCGCTCACGATGGCGGTACCGCCGAGCGTGAACACCAGCGGATTGTCCGTGACCGCGCCGAGTTCGCGCGTGACGACTCCCTCGGCCCACGCGACGGCATCGAGCGCAGCACCCAGCACCTGGGGCGCACAGCGCAAGCCGTATGGATCCTGGACGCGGGGATCGCCTTCCTTGTGGCTGGGCAGGATCTGGCTTCCCTTGAGGAGTGCCCGCAATCGTTGGGCCACCAGCTCCTGGCCGGGCTGGCAGCGGGCGTGGTGGATCCGGGCGTCAAGGCCACTGTCGCTCGCTCGGCAGCCATCGATCGCCATGGCGGTGGCGGCGATCGCAGCGCCAGCAAGCCGTCGTGTGTCATCGAGCGCGAGTGCCGCCGTCGCCGCCATGACATGCGTGCCATTGAGCAGCGAGAGGCCTTCCTTCATCTCGAGGACGAGCGGGGCGAGGCCTGCGCTGCGCTGAGCCTCGGCAGCCGTCATGACCCGACCGCCGGACATGACGCTGCCCTCGCCGGTCAGGGCGAGCGCCATGTGCGAGAGCGGTGCAAGGTCGCCGCTCGCACCCACGCTGCCCACTTCTGGCACGAGAGGCACGATGCCGGCATTGAGGTGCGCGATGATCGACTCGACGACGGCCGAGCGAACGCCGCTGATCCCCCGCGCGAGGCTTGCTGCGGTCAACAGCATCGTGCCCCGTACGACTTCCGGGGGCAGGGGCTCACCCACGCCTGCGGCATGGCTGCGCACGATGTTGAGCTGGAGGTCGGCGAGCTTGCGGTCATCCACCCGGACCTGCGCGAAGTTGCCGAACCCCGTGTTGATCCCGTAGATCGGCTTGCCAAGGGCCACCTGCGCGAGGACCGCGGCGCGTGCAGCATCCACGCGCGAGCGCGCACCCTGGTCGAACCGCACCTGGGCACCATGGCGGGCCACGGCGGTGACCGAAGCGATCGAGAGTGCAGATCCGTCGAGGATGACGTTCGGGCTGGCCATGCCTGCAGGATAGTGGTGGAGCGAGCGCGATCTTGGGCCGCTTGCGCCGCTGAAGCCCAGCGCGTACCACACGAGCCATGAAGGACGTGGTCATGCGCTTTGGCAGCATCGGCGTCGCTGTGGTCGTGGCGGTCGTGGCGGGATTGGCCTGCGCGTCCCTTGCTTCGGACCTCCGTGGCGTGGTGCCCGTCATCCCGCAGGCCTCGGTCGGCCTGTCGGGCTGGGTCGCGGTGGCCCTGATCTGGCTCATCGCCTGGTTCCTGGCGCTGGGCGTCGGCAAGCTGGTCAACACGGCGGTTGGCCTCTTTGCTGCCGGCTGCGCCCTGGGCGTGTACGCGATGCGCTCAGGAACCGTGCTCGATGCCGCCTTCGACGCCGCATCGCCGACGAGCATTGCCGTGGTGTCGATCGTGTACGCGCTGCTTGCCGGTGTCCTGTCATGGTCGACCTTCGCCTTCGCCGGGCCGCTGCCGGACATGCCGGTGGACCCCGACGAACTGCCGGAGCACGGGTACGGTGCGTTCCGTCCACCCCAACTCGTGGCGGCACTCGCTTCCATCGCAACCGTCGTGGCGGTGGCCGTCATGGCCCGCACCGACTCCAAGGGTCAGGCGATCGGTGCGGTGACCCTGGGCGCCATGCTCGCGGCCATGCTTGCACGGAGCATCCGCTCACGGACGCAGCCGGTCGTGGTCTTCGCGGCGCCGGCGCTTGCCATCGGGTTGGTGCAGTTGGTGCTGTCGTTCCCCTCCGGTGCGGGATTCGATGACGACATCGTCCGCGGCGCCGTGGCGCCGATCCTGCGTCTGATGCCGATGGACCTGGCCGCCGGCAGCCTCTGCGGCGTCGCGCTCGGCTACGGCATGACCAAGTCGGGCGGCGCTGAGGAGTCCGACGACCACTGAACCCAGTCGCCGGCCGTCCGACCGTATGCTCGGCCGCATGAGCCTTGCCGTCACTGGGACCATCGGTATCGACACCGTCTACACACCGCGCGAACGCCGGGAAGGCGTGCTGGGTGGCAGCGCTGCCTACTTTGCCGCCGGCGCGAGCCTCCTCTCGCCCGTGCGGCTGGTCGCGGTCGTCGGTGACGACTGGCCGAGTGCGCACCGTGCTGCGCTCGGCCGATTCAAGGGCATCTGCCTGGAGGGGCTCGAGACGCGACCGGGCAGCCGCACCTTCTCCTGGGGCGGTCGCTACTTCGAGGATGTGAACCAGCGCGAGACGCTCTTCACCGAAGTCGGCGTCCTTCAGGAAGCGCCTCCGCGCGTTCCTGTTGCCTACCGCGATACGCAGTTCGTGTTCCTTGGCAACACGCACCCCGCGGTGCAGGCGGACTTCATCGACCAGTTCCCGCAGCGCAAGCTCGTCGTCTGCGACACGATGGATCTCTGGATCAGGACGGCGCATGGCGAACTGCTCTCCTTGCTGAAGCGCGTCGATGGCGTGGTGCTCAACGACACCGAGGCGCACGAACTCACCGGGATCCGCAACGCCGTCAGCGCGGCGCAGCACATCACCACGCTCGGTCCGACCTTTGCGGTTGTCAAGAAGGGCGAGCACGGAGCCGTGCTCGTCCACCGCGACGGCGTGGCCGCGCTCCCCGCGTTCCCTGCCCCGGAGGATCGTGTCATCGATCCGACGGGTGCCGGGGACAGCTTTGCCGGCGGCATGATGGGCCACCTCGCGCGTGTGGGTCGCACGGATTTCAAGGCCATCCGCGATGCCCTGTTCTGGGGGACGGTCGTCGCGAGCTTCACGATCGAGTCCTTTGGGCCCGAGCGGCTGCAGGCCCTGACCCAAGCGGAACTCGCGCAGCGGCATGAGCACTTCCGCAGCATGCTGGGGGTGGGACCGTGATGCTCCGTCGACTGCTCGTCTGCGTTGCGCTCGCTGCCGGCGTTGCGGCGTCCGCCGCTGCCGACTGGATCCCCTTTGACCGCCTGCCCAATGCCGACAAGGTGAAGAAGGCGCGCCAGCAGTGGGGCGCCCCGCGGGGCGCCAAGCCGGAGGAGATCCGTTGGACCGACACGACCGCGTACATGCTGCGGGACGGGGCGTGGAACTCGATCGATCGCGCCACGGGCAAGCGTGCGACGATCCGCGAGCAGGATGTACCCGAGGCAGCCGCGCGCGGCGGGCGATCGTCGGCGAACGAGGGCCCCGGCGTGGCACGCGGGCGCCAGCGCACCAGCGAGCCATCGCCCGACGGCGAGCGCGTGGCGATCCACGAGGGCGGACATGTCTTCATCACCCGCGGCAGCCAGCGCGATCGCATCACGCCGGATGCCGCACCCGGTGTGAAGTTCGGCGTCGCCTGCTGGGTCTACGGCGAGGAGCTTGACCAGAAGTCGGCGATGTGGTGGCACCCGCAGTCGTCGTCGCTCGCCTACTACTCCTTCGATGAATCGAAGGTGCCTGAGTTCCTGCTGTCGACCGAGCTGACGAAGCAGCGGCCGTCGCTTGACCGCGAGCGGTATCCCAAGCCCGGTGAGCCCAACCCGATCGCCGGCCTGTCGATCTTCAGCATCGTCACCGGACGCACCACGCAGGTGAAGGTGGGCGATGCCGACCAGTACATCTACGGCGTGCAGTGGACGCCCGATGGCAAGGAACTGCTCTTCCATCGGCTCAACCGGTTGCAGAATCGCCTGGAGCTCTGCGTGGCCGACCCTGCGACCGGCGAGGTCCGCGTGGTGCTCGTCGAGGAGCAGCGCTGCTACCAGAACCACCTGCCGAAGCTGCGGTTCCTCGCCAAGCGGCCGCGCAGTTTCCTCTGGGAATCCGAGCGCACCGGCTACGCGCACTTCGAGCTGCGCTCGCTCGATGGCGGCGATCCGGTCGTGCTGACCAAGGGTGACTTCGCGATGCGCGAGATCCACTGGATCGACGAGGAGGCAGGCACGCTGTGGTGCATCGGGTACAGCGGTCCTGTCGGGATCAATCCGCACCTCTGGCGCGTGGCGCTCGATGGTTCGGGCGGCAACGAGGTGACCACCTCGGACATGCACTGGAGTTCGTTCAGCGTCGCGCCCGACGGCGGCCATGTGATCGCCGTGGAGCAGTCGATCGACAGCGCACCGCGCACCGTGCTCGTGGCCAAGGATGGCACGCGCGTGGCCGTGGTGGCCGAGCGCAAGGGCGACGCGATCGCCGAGAAGGGCTGGCCGCGCCCCGAGCTCCTGCAGCTCAAGGCGGCCGATGGCACGACCACGCTGTACGGCACGCTGCACAAGCCGAAGGAGTGGAAGGAGGGCACCCGTCTTCCCGCGGTCGTGCAGGTCTATGGCGGGCCGTTCTTCCGCACCGTCGAGAACACCTATGACCCGGTCGAGCCGCTGTGCGAGTTCGGCGTGCTGGTCGTGAAGGTCGACAATCGCGGCACGCCGGGCCGCGGCAAGGCCTTTGAGGACGCGACCTACCTCAATCTCGGCATCGCCGACATCGATGACCAGGCTGCAGCGATCCGCCAGCTCGTGACGCGAGGCCTGGTCGACCCCAAGCGGGTGGGCATCACGGGGTTCTCGTATGGGGGCACCATGAGTGCGTTGGCCCTCCTGCGCTACCCCGATGACTTCGCGGTCGGGGTGGCCGGCGGTGCCGTCACCGACTGGAACAATTACGACTCGATCTACACGGAGCGCTACATGCGCACGCCAGCCGAGAACCCCAAGGGCTACGAGCAGTCGAGTTGCGTGCGCCTGGCCGGGAACCTGAAGGGGCGACTCCTGATCGTGCACGGCATGGTCGATGACAATGTGCACCCGGCGAACGCCTGGCAGCTCGCCGATGCGCTCCAGTCGAAGGGCAAGCCCTTTGACATGATGCTCTTTCCCAACAGCGGTCACGGCATCTGGAGCCCGTCGTACGAGTCGGTCACCTGGACCCACCTGCTGCGCGGGCTGGGTCTCGCGAACTGATGCGACCCGCTCCCAAGCGCCGATGATGCAGGTCATGGCGCGAGCGCTTCCACCGGATCGAAGCCATGTCGGCACCGAGCAGCGGCACCCGGGCTCCCTCGAGTTCGATGCGCTGTCGGTGCGGGGCTGCATCGAGGTGCTTGCCGGCGACCAGTTGCGGGCGGTTGATGCCGTACTCGCCGCAGCGCCGGCGATCGCGGCGTTCGTCACGGAGTTGATCCCGCGCATGATGGCTGGTGGTCGCCTGCTCTATGCCGGTGCCGGCACCAGCGGCCGGCTCGGCGTGCTCGATGCGAGCGAGTGCCCGCCGACCTTCCGCTCGCGGGCCGACCAGGTCATCGGCGTGATCGCCGGCGGTGACTCGGCCCTGCGGACCTCGAGCGAGCGCATGGAAGACGATCCGCGTGGGATCGCCGCGGAGTTCGATCGGCTTGCCATCGGCGCGCAGGACGCCGTGGTCGGCATCGCGGCTGGTGGCACCACCCCGTACCCGCGCGGCGCGGTGACCATGGCCAAGCAACGCGGAGCGCTCACGGCGTTCCTCTCATGCGCCCCGTGCGATGCGCCAGCGGGTTGCGACCATCTGCTGCTCATCGGGACGGGGCCTGAAGTGATCACCGGATCCACGCGGCTGAAGGCGGGCACGGCGACGAAGCTCGCCCTCAACTGCATCACCACCACGCTCTTCACCAAGCTCGGCAAGGTGCATGGGAACCTGATGGTGGACCTGGCGGCCACCAACGACAAGCTCGTCGATCGTGCCGTGCGGATCATGCGCACCATGCATCCGGAACTCTCACGCGAGCAGGGGGCCGCGCTGCTCGATGCTGCCGGTGGCAGCCTGAAGATCGCGCTCGTCATGCATGCGAGTGGGCTGGATCGTGCTGCGGCGCAGGCGCGTCTTGATGCCGCCCACGGGGTTCTTCGCGCAGCCATCGAGCGCTAGGCTCCCGTTCTCGCAGCTCTTCGAGGAGACATCGCTTGCAGCCACGCGGTTTGCAGCCACGCGAGCGACAGGATCAACCACCCAAAAGCGACGGACCCCGCGTTCATCACGCGGGGTCCGGTCGGTTCGCTTGCTCTCAGGCGTTGCCGCCTGACATCATTCCGCCGCCGCGCAAGCACGGTGGCAGGAGAGTGCCGTCATCAGACGATGTGCTGCGTGAAGGTCTTCAGCGCGCGGACGCGGACCTTGCGGGCAGCCGGCTTGGCCTTGGTGATGTACTCCTTGCCGGTGAGGGGGTTGATCTTCCTCTCACCGCCGCGCTTGGCGGGAGTGGTCTTGGCGACCATCTTGAAGCCGAGGAACTTGAAGGTGCCGCAGCCCTTCCTGCCGAGGTCAGCGACCATGACCTGAGTCAAGGTGTCGAACACGCCGACGACCTGCTTGCGGGTCAGGCCAGTAGCGGTCACGCACTCGGCGATGACCTGCGACTTGCTGCGGGTGGTGTTGGTGGGGGTAGCCTTGTAGGCCTTCTTCTTGGTGGCGGTAGCCATTCTTTCCAATCCTGTTCTGGCCCGATTATTGGGCCGTGAGTGCGAACCGGGCGTCGTCCGAATCTCCGCTCCGGGATAACCCCAAGATAAGTGGGGCAATCGTGCATTTCAAGGGGTTGGAAGGCCAAAAACCACGGGAATCCCAAAGTTTTTGCACTCAGCCCGGCATGTCCGGTCAAGGTCACCGGCGTCCGCGGCGCGCGCTCACGGGCGGACGGTTTCGCGACCCACGCTGGCGTAGACGAAGCCAGCGTCGGTCACCTGCTCCGAGCGGTAGAGGTTGCGTCCGTCGAAGATGGTGCGCCCCTTCATGCGCCGCGCCATCTCGCCGAAGTCGGGGCTGCGGAAGTCGTTCCACTCGGTGCAGATGACCAGCGCATCGGCCCCGTCAAGCGCGTGATACATGTCGTTCGCGGCCTCGGCCTGGGGGAATTCCTTCGCCATGTTCTCCATGGCGACCGGATCGAACGCACGCACGTTGGCGCCTGCCGCGACGGCACGCTCCATCAGGGCGATCGACGGGGCCTCGCGGATGTCGTCGGTGCGGGGCTTGAACGCCACGCCCCAGAACGCCAGGCGCTTGCCCTTCACGCCGCCCAGTTCCTGCTCGATCTTGCCCCAGAAGTGGGAGCGCTGGTCCTGGTTCACCTCGTGCACCGAGGCGTTGAGCTTGCACTCGAAGCCCACGGCTCGACCCATGCCCACCACCGCCTGGGTGTCCTTGGGGAAGCATGAGCCACCGTAGCCCAGGCCCGGATAGAGGAACTGGTTGCCGATGCGCTTGTCGGCGCACATGCCTTCCCGAACGCTCGTGATGTTCGCGCCGTAGAGCTCAGTCAGGTTGGCGATCTCGTTGATGAAGCTGATCTTGCAGGCCAGCATGGCATTGCTCGCGTACTTGACCATCTCCGCGCTGCGGACATCCATGAAGTAGATCGGGTTGCCCTGGCGCACGAACGGCTCGTACAGCGCACGCAGGACCGCCTCGGCCTTCTCGCTCTCGACGCCGCAGACCACGCGGTCCGGCCGCATGAAGTCGTTGATCGCGTCGCCTTCCTTGAGGAATTCAGGGTTGTCGGCAATGTGGAAGGGCACCTTGGTCTTGGCGCGGATCGTGTCGCGCACCTGGTGGCTCGTCCCCACAGGCACGGTGCTCTTCACGATGACCAGCTTGTCGGCACCCTTCATACCCAGTGCATGGAGCGCATCGCCGATGTCGTTGGCCACGCGCAGCACATGCTGAAGGTCGGCGCTGCCATCCTTGTCACTCGGCGTACCGACGCAGATGAAGATCGCCTGGGCGTTGCGGTACGCATCCGCCGTGTCCAGGGTGAAGTGCAGGCGGCCGGTCTTGAGGTTGCGCTTGAGCATCTCGCTCAGGCCCGGCTCGTAGATCGGGCTCTCGCCGCGCTTGAGGGTCTCGATCTTGCGTGGATCCACATCAAGGCAGGTCACATCATTGCCCATGTCGGCGAAGCACGCACCCGTGACCAGACCGACGTAACCCGTACCGACCATCGTGACCTTCATGCTGGATCTCCTCTGGAGGAGCGGATGCTATGCCGTGGGTCATCGAGCGGCAGGCACGCCATCGCGCGCGAGAAGCCATCGCTTGAGCCGGAGGGGCCATGCAGCATCCCCGGCCGACGCACCGGTTCCCATGAAGCCACCGAGACCCAGCGAGGCAATCACGCGGTGGCAGGGCACCAAGGGGGCGATCCGGTTGCGTGCCATGGCCTGCGCAGCGGCACGCGCAGCAGCGGGGCGACCGGCCATCGTGGCGAGTTCCCCGTAGGTCACGGTGGTGCCCGGCACGATCGAGCATGCCGCCGTCCAGCACGCCCGGTGGAAGGGCGGTCCGGATGGGAGATGGGACGGCACCGTGCGCGGATCGATGAGCCACCGTTCGATGCTGTCGATCAACTCATCCAGCATCAGGTGGTGCTCAGCGAACTTCGTGGCATCGGTGGTACCAAGCGAAGCGGCCATGCCGCGCGGTGCTGGGCTGCCGGGTTCGACCCAGGCCGTGCACGGCCCGCGCGCATCGCAGCCGGCCAGCAGGTCGGCGGGGCCAAGTCGCCATCGTTTCATGCGCCGAGCATACGAGCGACCGCGCTACGATCAGGTCATGACGCCCGCCACCGCCGTGCCAGCCGTTTCCGACGCCGTCGATCCCATGGGTGCAGCCTTGCTCGACATGCTCAGGGGCCACGACCCCGAGGTCGCCACGATCCTCTCGGGCGAACGCGACCGTCAGGAGACGACGCTCGAGCTGATCGCCAGCGAGAACCATGTCAGCACCGTCGTCATGCACACGGCCGGCAGTTGGATGACCAACAAGTACGCCGAGGGATACCCCGGCAAGCGCTACTACGGTGGTTGCGAGTGGCACGACCAGGTCGAGGACCTGGCCCGGGAGCGCGCCAAGCGGCTCTTCGGCTGCGCCTTCGCGAATGTGCAGCCGCACTGCGGCGCCAACGCCAATGTCGCGGCCTTCATGGCGCTGATGAACCCAGGCGACACCGTGCTCAGCCTGCCGATCAAGTCCGGCGGCCACCTGTCGCACGGTCTCAAGCCAAACTTCAGCGGCACCTTCTACTCGATCGTCGAATACAACCTCGACGAGCGGACCGAACTGCTCGACTACGACCAGATCGAGCGCTTGGCCAAGGAGCACAAGCCCAAGGTCATCATCTGCGGCTACTCGGCCTATCCGCGCACGATCGATTTCGCGCGCTTCCGCGCCATCGCCGACTCGGTGGGGGCGTACCTCATGGCCGATGTCGCCCACATTGCGGGCCTGTGCGCGACCGGCGTGCATCCCTCGCCCTTCCCGCACGCGCATGTCGTCACGACGACCACGCACAAGACCCTGCGTGGCCCGCGCGGCGGCCTCATCATGACCAACGACGCCGAGTTGGCGACCAAGCTGGACCGCAAGGTCTTCCCCGGCAGCCAGGGCGGGCCGCTCATGCACATCATTGCGGCCAAGGCCGTGGCCTTCGGAGAGGCCCTCAAGCCTGAGTTCAAGGGCTACTGCCGACAGGTCGTCGCCAACGCGCAGGCACTGGCCAAGGCGCTCACCGAACGCAACTACCGGCTGTGCACCGGCGGTACCGACAACCATCTCATGCTCGTCGACCTGCGCCAGCGCAGTGCCGACCTGACCGGTGCCGATGCCGAGAAGTGGCTTGAGTCGGCGGGCATCATCTGCAACAAGAACGGCATCCCGTTCGATCCACGCCCGCCGATGGTCACCAGCGGCTTGCGACTGGGAACGCCGGCGCTCACCACGCGCGGTCTCAAGGAGCGCGAGATGGCGCAGGTGGCGGATTGGCTCGACCGCGTGATGGGTGCCAAGGGCAACGCCGCCGAGTGCGCAAAGGTGCGTGGGGAGATCCGCACCTTCTGCGCGCGATTCCCGCTCGCTGGGCACTGACCCAGCCCGGGTCGCCCGACCCCCGCACGGCCGTGGGCCGTGCGCCAATGACGGCGCCCTCGGCGTGGGCCGTGGGCGCGGGTGATGTCGTGGATGGTCGGCCCGCTCAGGCGCGGCTGGCGTACGAGCCGTCGGTCGTGTTGATGCGCACCTTCTCGCCGTTGGTGATGAACGGCGGAACACGCGTCTTCAGGCCCGTCTCCATGGTCGCTTCCTTCAGCTGATTGGTGGCCGTCGCGCCCTTGATGCCCGGCGGCGTGTCGGAGACCACCAGTTCGACCACATTGGGCATCTCGATGCTCACGGGCCGGCCATCGCACCAGAGCATGATGACTTCGGTGTCGGGCAGCATGTACAGGGGCATGTCGCCGACGACATCTTCGGACAGCTCGTGCTGCTCGTAGTTCTGGTTGTCCATGAAGACATGCGTCTTGCCCTGGGCGTACAGGTATTGCATCGGGCGCCGATCGAGCTCGACCTGCTCGACTTCCTCGCCGGAGCGCAGGCGCTTCTCGATGATCGTGCCCTTCTCGATGTCGCGGATCTTGACCTGCACGAACGCGCGCAGGTTGCCGGGGGTCACATGGGTGTACTGGGTGATGACATACAGCTTGCCATCCATCTTGATGGCCATGCCGGGGCGTAGGTCGGTGCTCTTCATGGAGGATCCCTCTTGGGGAGGGGAGACGATAGCAAACGAGCACATTGGCCCCGTGGGATGAGGGCGTGGGCACCCCGGCCCCCGGATCGGGTGCCGACGGCCTCCTCTGGGCACCAAGACGCCTGAGTCAGGACGCCTGAATCAAGAAAAACCCCCGAGCACAAGGCTCGGGGGCGGAGGGAGGGAAAAGGGCTCGGTTGACATCGCAGCCGTGTGGCCGTGCCTTGGGTCTTTCTCACCTTTGGCAGGTTGAACCGGGATGCGCGGCCGGCGGGTGGCCCCACCGACACCAGAACAATAGCCCGGTTCCGGCGGCATCCAAATCACCCGACGGAATTTTTGGCGAAATCCGGTTCAACAAGTGCAACCTTCGGACGAGTGCGCCGTACGACGGGGCCGACCCGCAGTTCCGGCGCGGAATTGGGGGTCGGCGCATACGATCCTCCCATGCTCGCACTCGTCGCCAAGCGTTGGATCTGTGCCGCCGCTTGCCTCTCTGCACTCGGCCCGCTCGGAGTGGGCCGCGCGGCCGGTGGTGCACCACCGAGCGCGTTCCAGACTCAACCCGCAGCGGCTCCGGTGCCCAACGGACAAGCGACCGATGAGCCCGCAACGGCTCCCGCCGGCTCTCCCGCTGCGCCTGCTTCCAAGCAGAAGGGGGAAGACCCCCGGCTCGATCGCACCCGAGCGCGCACCCCGCGCCCCAACGCACGCGAGGCCGCCGATGCGCCTGTAGCGCGCGAGCCGGCCGATCCGGTCCAGGAAGGGGCCATCGATGCTGCTCCTCCGCTCACGATCACGCCACTGCGGCTCGATTTTGGCTTCATGCTCCCCAACACCAACGCGCGTGGCACGGTCACGCTGACCAACGGTGGCACCGTACCGGTCACGCTGCTCAGCGTGACCGCGTCGTGCAAGTGCACCACGATCACCGATGCTGCCGGCGTGACGATCGAGCCGGGCAAGAGCTTTGCCATCGAAACCGAGCTCAGCGGTGCACCGATGCAGGGGATCCGTCGATCACAGCTCAAGATCATCGCCAAGGGCTACGCGCGGCCGGCCATCGTGGCGGTGCAGGGCGAGGTCGCGCTGCCTGTTCGCGCGATACCGGCCTACATCAACCTGGTTGGCGAGCGTGCGCGTTCCGGCGAGACCATCATCGAGAGCACCGATGGCATACCCTTTCGCGTGCTCTCGGTGAACGGCAAGCCTGCCACGATCGTGCCCCAGGGCGCGTCCGGCGATCTGCGTGCACGGCACACATTGGCGTGGTCGTTCCCCGAGGGCGAGGCCATCGGTGACTACTGGATCGTCGAGACCGATCACCCCAGTTGTGGACTCGTGGATGTACGAGTCCGCAACGGGAATCCCTTCAAGCGCCCGGTGATGCGCATGCGTGAGTACCGCATCAACGCCGGCCGCATCGATCCGATCGAGGGCGTACGCATCGAAGTGCAGTCGAAGGATGCCTCGACGCCGTTCGATGTGGTGTCGGTGAAGGGTGGGGTGGCGTGCCCGGTGACGGCTGAACTCATCGAGTCGCACGCGGAAGAAGAGGGCATGGTCGCGGTGATCCAGCTCAAGCCGCTGCCTGATGCGCGCGGCTTCTTCGCGGACACGCTCATCGTGGGCGGCGGGGGAAAGCTCCAGGAACTCGATCTCTTCGGCACGATCCGTCCGAAGCCCGAAGGTACGGCGGCTCCCACAGCGGCACCGGCGGCTTCCGCAGCGCAACCGACCGCACCAGTCACAGCGCCTTGATGCGCTCGGCGATGTCGGCAGCGCGCAGCGCCCCGACCAGTGGCTCAAGTTCGCCCGCGAGCAGCCCGTGCAGCGGGAACGAGCGCTCGATGCGGTGGTCGACCGCCACACTCTCCTTCCAGCGATAGGTGCGGATCTTCTCCGCGCGACCGCCGCTGCCGATCATGGCGGTGCGCTGGTCGCTGCGTCGTGCTGCGGCCTCGGCTTCGCGGCGCTCGAGCACGCGCGCGCGAAGGAGCTTCCATGCCTTCTCGCGGTTCTGGCCCTGGCTTCGCGTTTCCTGCATGCGCACCTCGATGCCGGTCGGCAGGTGGATCAGGTGCACGGCGGTGGCGACCTTGTTCACATTCTGGCCGCCGGGGCCCTGGGCGGTCGTGACCATTTCCTTGACCTCGGCGGGGTCGACGGCTGACTCGACATCTTCGGGTTCGGGGAGCACGGCGACGGTGGCGGTACTCGTGTGCACGCGGCCCTGCGCCTCGGTCGCGGGTACGCGCTTCACCTGGTGGGTGCCGCCTTCGTAGCCCAAGTCGCTCCAGCAGCCCGTGCCGGTGATGGCGAAGATCGCCTGCGACACGCCGCCGGCATCGCCCGGCTTCTGTTCGAGTTCCTCCACGCGCCAGCCACGCCGCTGCGCGAACTTCAGGTACATCGCGCAGAGGTCGCCGGCCCAGAGTCCGGCTTCGTCACCGCCCACGCCGGCGCGGACTTCAAGGATCAGGTTGCCGACGGCCCGGTCGCCGGCCGTGACGAGTGCTTCCTGCAGCGTGTCGGCCAGGCTTGAGCGCTCGGTGGCCAAGGCGGCCAGGTCAGCCTTGGCCATGACGGCCAACTCGGGATCGCCGGTGTCGACGAGTTCCTGCAGGTGCGCGGCCTCCGCCGGCAGGGCGCGCCAGCGCGTGAACGCGGTCGCGATCGGCGCGATGGCCGAGCGCCGCATGGCGATCGCTCGCGTGCGACGATGATCGACCGCGATGATGGGGTCCTCGAGTTCGCGGCCGAGCGAGGTCCACTCGGCGCTCAGTTCATCGAGCTTGCGCAGGAGGTTGTCGGGGAGCTGGTCCATCGGATGGGGCAGGGGATTGAAGCGTGTACATGATCATGTGCGCAAAACGACACACGCCGCACCAGATCATGGTGCGGCGCGCGGTGATGGGGTCGGTTGGACCTACTTGGCGGCCTTCTTGTCCTTGCCGAAGTAGCCGCCGGAAAACTTGCGCTGGAAGCGCTCGACGCGGCCGGCGGTGTCGACGAAGGACTTCTGGCCGGTGAAGAAGGGGTGCGAGCCAGACCACACTTCGACATGCATCTCGGGCACCGTGGCGCCGACGGTCATGACGACCTGGCCGCGGAAGTGGACCTTGCAATCAGGGAAGTACTGGGGGTGGGCCTTGTCCTTCATGGGTGGATCCCTTGGGGGGACGGGGAATATACCCAAAATGGACGTGAAGGCAACCCTTCGAATCGCCGATCTTGAACCTCACGACGGCAACGGTTACCCTTCCCAACCCGTTCCCCTATAGCTCAATCGGTAGAGCGGGCGGCTGTTAACCGCCAGGTTACTGGTTCAAGTCCAGTTGGGGGAGTTCAACCGGTCGGCCTCTCGCGAGGTCGACCGGTTTGTTCACAGGTTGACCCATCTGGAGACCATGCCGAAACCCCCTGCTGCCGCGCCGTGGCGGGGGTTCGGCGCTCTCGCGTTTGTGGAGAGAGCCCAATCGGGAAGGACGCCCCCGATCCGAACGGCGCGAAACGGGCGAAACCCCGCCTTGATCTCACGCGCTCTCTGAACGGGTTCACGGCCTTCCGAGATCTCGGGGGCGATCGAAACGGGCGCGGTCCTCACGCGAGATCGCTGCTGCGGTAGCAGCGGCGCAGCTCGACGAGCCACAGCCAGCGCAGGAGTGCGATCGGGACGAGCGCGAGCAGCGGGATCCACGCGC